>Ga0206681_10000001_pt1 | contig 267692 bp, 233 predicted proteins | sample M150012015metaG_FD_161048 | JGI IMG/M metagenome (GOLD analysis project Ga0206681, IMG submission 161048) | Ammonia-oxidizing marine archaeal communities from Monterey Bay, California, United States - M1 500m 12015 | ecosystem: Environmental > Aquatic > Marine > Intertidal zone | place: USA... | reverse complement strand
AATCTATCTCTGAAGTAGAGATTGCAACTTGGTTAGTAGCCGACGGAGACTACGTTGAAAAAGATCAAGAGATCTGCGAAATCGATTCTGATAAAGCAACCCTAACATTGGCGGCTGAGGAAAGTGGTGCAATCTCAATTAAAGTTGAAGAAGGTGAAACTGTAGCTATCGGTGATGTAGTATGTACTATTGATACTGCAGTAGAAGGGACCGCTTCTGCATCTGCTTCTAAATCTGAAGCACCCGCTTCTGCACCTGCAAGTGTCGCTAAAGTAAGCGCTACAGAAACTACTTATGCAACAGGAACTCCATCGCCTGCAGCACGCAAGATGATGGCCGAACAAGGTGTTGAAATCGCACAAGGTTCTGGTAAAGGAGGTCGTATTACGAAGGAAGACGTAGTAAAAGCAAAAACAGCTATGGGTAACGGTCCTGGTCCTCGTGGAACAGAACGTAAGAAAATGTCGGTACTTCGTAGAAAAGTTGCAGAGCGTTTGGTTTCTGTGAAGAACGAAACAGCAATGCTAACTACGTTCAACGAGGTAGACATGAAACCTATCATGGATCTTCGTAAAGTATATAAAGAAGATTTTAAAGAGAAGTTTGGTGTTGGTTTAGGCTTTATGTCATTTTTTACTAAAGCTGTGACCAGAGCGCTAAAATTGTTCCCTGATGTAAATGCAATGATCGATGGTAAAGAAGTTATTTACCACGAATATGCAGATATCTCTATTGCGGTAAGTTCACCAAAAGGATTAATGGTTCCTGTGGTTCGCAATGCCGAATTATTAGACTTTGCAGGTGTAGAATCTGAAATCAAACGTTTGGCTATTAAAGCGCGCGATGGTAAGATTAGTATGGATGATATGCTAGGGGGTACTTTTACTATTACCAACGGTGGTGTATTTGGTTCTATGTTGTCTACGCCAATTATCAATCCTCCACAATCTGCTATTTTAGGAATGCACAATATTGTTGAGCGCGCTATGGTAGTAGATGGAGAAATTGTTATTCGTCCTATTATGTATGTAGCTCTTTCTTACGATCACCGTATTATTGATGGTCGTGAGTCGGTTGGTTTCTTATGTGCTGTAAAAGAAGCGCTTGAAAATCCTGCTGAGTTTTTACTTGGTGGAGACGATAAGGTAAAAGAAAATTTAGGACTTTAAGACTGTAAATTATAAGTCAAAGCCTCCTCCGAGAAATCGGAGGAGGCTTTTGTATTCAATACATACTGTAATATTGTTGTATTGAGAGGTATAGTGATTAAGTGATTGATATTGAGTTGTTTAAATTTGAATTGTTAACATTCATTTAACACCCCGTTAACATTGTTCTTAGAAGAATAGCACTACATTTGCCCTGAATTTTTAGCCCCTTGAACTATGATACCAAGAATAAGATTTCAGAATAAAGAACAAGCTCCATTTGTAAAAGAGCTAAGAAAACGTGTAAATGGTTATTTCAAAGAGAATAATATCTCAAGAAACGCAAACCGTCATATGGTTGTAAAGTCCATTTCTATGTTTTTAATCTACCTTATACCTTATGCATTAGTGTATACAGGAATCCTTTCGGGAGTCTGGGCATTATTGTTAGCCGTAGTAATGGGATTAGGTATGGCTGGTATTGGTATGTCGGTTATGCACGATGCAAACCACGGAGCTTATTCTTCAAATCCAAAAGTGAATAACTTAATTGGTATTTGTATTCACCTTATTGGTGGTGATGTATACAACTGGAAAGTTCAACACAATATTCTTCACCATACGTATACCAATATTGATGGTTTGGATGGTGATATTGATCAAGACCCTCTTCTAAGACTTTCTTCAGAACAAAAATGGGGAAAAGGTCATAAGTTTCAACACATTTACGCTTTCTTCTTATACACACTAGGAACACTATTGTGGTCTGTCTTGGATTTTGTGCAATACAGAAGGTTTACCAAGATGGGCTTGAGCCCAGAAGGGAAACTTGACAAGGCAAAGCAGTTTAGAAAATTACTTGTTTATAAAGTTGGGTACTGGGCTTTTATCTGGGCTTTACCTATGCTATTTTCTCCTTTTGCTTGGTGGCAAATCCTTTTAGGATGGTTGATCATGAATATGGTTGCCGGTTTTATCTTAACGGTAACTTTCCAATTGGCACACGTAGTTGAAGGTGTTTCTTTCCCAGTACCAACAGATGAAGGTAAGGTTGAGAACGAATGGATGATTCACCAATTGAAAACAACTGCAAACTTTGCGAAACATTCTAAGTTGGTGACTTGGTACGTTGGAGGATTGAATTTCCAAATTGAACATCACTTGTTTCCGAACATTTGTCATGTACACTACAAGAAAATATCAGATATTGTAAAAGCTACTGCAGCCGAATACGATATTTTTTACAACGATAAAAAAACTTATTTTGGTGCAGTACGCTCACATTATAAGATGTTGAAGGAGCTTGGAACTAAACCTGTATTAGCTAAATAATTTAGCATTTCATAAAATATTTAAATGCCACTTTATTAAGGGGCATTTTTTTTGTCTAAAAGATTCGATAACTATTTCTTTGTTTCAGAGAGTTAACTCATTATCAATCATACTTGTCAAATGTCAAAATCCATATTTTACATTCTTACCTTTATTTTTCCACTAAACATACTAGCGGTTAGTCCGATTGAAACTGATAGTGTGAAATTATGGAATTATGAAGGGAGTACTGCATTAAATTTTTCACAAGTTAGCTTTACACATTGGGCTGCTGGTGGGCAATCTTCTATATCAGCTACAGGATTAGTGAAATTTACTTTCAGTTATAAAGACTCAATTAATGTGTGGGATAATAGTATCGACATGGCGTATGGAGTAATTAGACAGGGTAATGTGGGTAGTCTTGCAAAGAGTGATGATAGAATAGAATTAAACTCATCTTATGGGTGGTCTGCTTTTAAGAAGTGGTATTATAACATGAGCTTAAATTTAAAGTCACAAGCTGCAGCGGGTTATAAAACGCCTGCGGATACGTTAATGATTTCTGATTTTTTATCCCCAGCTTATCTTACTTTATCTATAGGGATGAGCCATAATAATACAGAGAGTGGTTTTGGTTTTCAAGTGCTTCCTTTGAGTGGGAAGATAACTTATGTGAACAATCAATCATTAGCAAATACGGGAGCCTTTGGGGTAGATGAGGCATTGTTTGATAATGAAGGTAATCTGTTGCAATCTAGCTCACGTAAAAGGTCTGAGTTTGGTGGAAGTATGAAGTTTCAGTATAAAAACGAAATCTGGGACAATGTGAGTTTAGATACAAAAGCTACTTTATTTTCCAATTACAAAGACAAAGCATCTAGTATTGACGTGGATTGGCAGTTACTCGTTTTGATGAAAATCAACAAATACCTAACGGCTAACATTAACTCTCACCTTATTTATGATGAGGATGTTGATATCGCATTGGATTTAGACAATGATGGTGAATTTGAAAGTTCGGGTCCTAGAGTACAGTTTAAAGAGCTGTTTGGTTTAGGATTGAGTTATTCATTTTAGGAAATATGTGAATGGTGAATTTTTCATGAAGCATAGATAGGAGTTTAAATTTTCTAACTTACTACTTACCACTTTTAGCACTCCGAAATCATCTTTAGATGATGCAATGCTGTTTCTACTTCACTCGCCTTTTCAAATACTAAGCTCAACTTATTGTTTCGCTCTTTCATCTGGCATGCTTTAGGGTTTGCTTGAATGTATTTTAATACATGGCTAAATTGTTCAGATTCAAAAAATGAAGATTGTGGATTAGCTACGAAGTACGCAATCATTTTATTCGCTTTTAAGACAATCTTTTCGAAGCCTAACTCTTTTGCCATCCATCGTAAACGTATAGAGAAGAAAAGCTTTTCTACTGGTGGCGGAATAGGGCCAAAACGGTCAGTTATTTGTTCTTCAAAAATGGCTAGCTCTTCTGCATTTTCTATGTTGTTGAGGTTTTTGTAGAGTTGCAAGCGTTCAGAAATAGAATTCACATAATTATCTGGAATCAAGATTTCCATGTCAGTGTCTATCTGACATTCATCTACAAAGAAGGAGTCTGAATCATCTTTTACATACAGATCTTTAAATTCTGTTTCCTTTAATTCCTTCACGGCCTCGTTAAGAATCTTTTGATACATTTCAAATCCTATATCCGAAATGAAACCAGATTGCTCAGCTCCTAAAATATCACCAGCACCACGAATTTCTAAATCGCGCATAGCGATGTTGAAACCAGCTCCTAAGTCTGAATGTTGTTCTAAAGCTTGAATACGCTTTCGACCTTCTTCGCTCATGCTGATTCGAGGAGGAGTAATGAGGTAGCAGAAAGCTTTTTTGTTAGATCGCCCTACACGTCCACGCATTTGGTGTAAGTCGCTTAAACCAAAGTTTTGAGCATTATTGATCAGTATGGTGTTTGCATTAGGAATGTCCAAACCACTTTCGATAATTGTAGTAGAAACCAATAAGTCGAATTCGCCTTCGATGAAATCCATCATCAGACGTTCTAATTTAGGTCCTTCCATTTGTCCGTGTCCAATACCTACTTTTACATCTGGACAAAGACGCTGAACCATTCCAGCGACCTCTTTAATGTTTTCTATTCTGTTGTGAATAAAGAATACTTGTCCACCTCTAGAAACTTCGTATTGTATGGCGTCTCTAATAGTCTCCTCATTAAAGCCAATATTTTGTGTTTGTACAGGTTGTCTGTTTGGCGGTGCAGTTTTTATGGTCGACAAATCCCTTGCTGCCATTAAAGAAAACTGAAGTGTACGAGGAATCGGTGTTGCAGTTAGGGTAAGGGTATCTACATTAGCCTTAATGGTCTTAAGCTTGTCTTTTACACCCACTCCAAATTTTTGTTCTTCATCAATTATAAGTAGACCTAGGTCTAAGAATTTAACATCCTTTCCAACAATTCTATGCGTACCTATAATGATGTCTACTTTTCCATCTGCCAAATTTTGTAAGGTTTCTTTTTGTTGTTTGGCAGTTTTAAATCGATTGATATAATCTACAGTTACAGGGAAATCTTTTAAACGCTTTCTGAAGGTTTTGTAATGTTGTAAAGCAAGAATGGTGGTAGGGACCAGAATGGCAACTTGTTTGTTGTCACAAACTGCTTTAAAGGCTGCGCGTATCGCAATCTCTGTTTTTCCAAAACCAACATCACCACAAACCAATCGATCCATAGGTGTGCTGGATTCCATATCCTTCTTTACGGCTTGTGTCGTTTTAAGCTGATCTGGTGTGTCTTCGTAGATGAAGCTTGCCTCTAATTCGTATTGTAAAAAGTTATCAGGGCTAAAAGTAAATCCCTTCACAGTTTTACGCTTCGCATACAATTCAATTAAATCGTAAGCAATGGTTTTAATTTTTGTCTTGGTCTTTTGCTTTGTTTTTGCCCATTGTGGCGATCCTAGTTGATGTATTTTCGGAGCCTTGCCTTCCTTACCATTGAACTTGCTTATTTTATGTAACGAGTGAATACTTACATACAATAAGTCGTTATTGCGATAAATAAGTTTTATCGCTTCTTGCTTTTTCCCTTGGACATCTATCTTTTGCAATCCCCCAAATTTCCCTACACCGTGATCGATATGGGTTACAAAATCACCTATGTCTAGATTAGTGATTTCATCTAGGGTAATCGTTTTTTTGTATTGCTGTGCCGACTTTAATTTAAACTTGTGATAACGCTCAAATAACTGATGGTCGGTATAGCAAAGAATTTTGTTCTCGTGGTCTATAAAACCTTCGTGAATAGGAAGGAGCATTGTGCTGTATTTAAAGTTCTCGTCAATTTTTTCGAAGATATTATGAAAGCGCTCTTCTTGTTTTTGAGAGGAACATAAAATTAGATTTTCATAACCTTCTTTCGTTTTTTCATTAAAGTGTTCGATGATTAAATCGAATTGTTTGTTGAAACTCGGCTGGAATGAAGTACTAAAATCAATGTTAGTGATGCCGTCTATTTTTTGTTCTCCAAAAGATATTTTATGAAAGTGTTTAGTCGCCTTTTTAAATACTTTGGAGTTGATAAAAAGCTCATCGGGTTTAATGTGCTTTATTTCACCATCTATATTTTCGTAGGCATCGTACGCTTTTAAGTAAAGTTTATCGAGTTGGGCTTCACAAAGTTCTTGGTCTTTAATCCAAATACTCGCAGTATCTCCTAAGTATTCCATGAAAGGTACTCTATTCTCAATCATCTCTTTGTTTTCCACATTGGGAATGATGTTGAGTTTCTTTACTTCCAGAATAGATAACTGTGTATTGATATTAAAGCTTCTAATACTCTCCACTTCGTCACCAAAGAACTCTATGCGATAGGGGTGTTCACTCGAAAATGAAAAGACATCAACAATACCACCTCTGATCGAAAATTGCCCGGGTTCTACAACAAAATCGGCATATTCAAATCCGTATTCGAAAAGTGTTTCATTTAAAAAATCAACACCGATTTCTTCTCCAACCGTAAGTTTAAGCGTATTTTTAGTCAGCTCTCTTTTTTTAATTACCTTTTCAAAAATTGCATCTGGATAGGTGACAATACAAGAAGGTTTTCTTCGTGAACTTAATCTATTTAACACCTCAGCTCTCATTAATACATTCGCATTGTCCGTTTCTTCAATTTGATACGGACGGCGATACGAACCAGGGTAGAAAAGAAGCTCTTTTTCTGGAATCAGCTGTTCTAAGTCGTTGTGGAAATATGCAGCTTCTTCTTTATCGTTTAGTATGAAGATAAATGCTTGTTCGGATTCGTTGAAACATGTTGCTCCAACAATGGTAGCAGCAGAACCCGTAACTCCACTTAAATGAATTGATTTGTTACTGGCTAATTGTGCCAAGACATTTTTGTCTTGAATGCTTTTTAAATAACCATTTAACAGTTCACTTTTCTTCATAGCCTTAATAGCTTAACCCCAATCAGAATCCTGACCGGGGTATATTTTAACTTCTCTAAATCATTTTACTATCTCCTGAATTCTTTAACTCAAGAAACTCAATACCTTCTTCATCATCTCTTTAGAGCCTGTAAAGAAAGGTGTGCGTTGGTGTATGTCTGAAGCCTTAATATCGAGTAATCGTTCTGTACCCCATGTAGCTACCCCGCCAGCTTGCTCAGCAATCATAGCGATAGGATTACATTCGTAAAGTAAACGCAGTCTACCTTTTGGAGCATCTGCTGTTGCTGGATAGATGAAAACTCCTCCTTTTAACATGTTGCGGTGAAAGTCGGCAACTAACGAGCCCATAAAGCGAGCAGTGTGAGTACGTTTCCCATCAGAGTTTAACTCTTTACAATACGTTACGTAGTCTTGAATTCCCTTTTCAACAGAATTGTAATTCCCTTCGTTAATCGAGAATATGTTTCCTGTTTGAGGCGTTTTTATTGAGGCATTCGAAAGTGCGAATACTTCTGGTTTAGCATCAAAGGTAAAAGCGTGAACACCACTTCCACAAGTATAAACTAAAACAGTAGATGTGCCGTAAAGTACATAACCTGCTAATATTTGCTCGTGTCCGTAACGATTGAATTCTTCTGCCTTTGGAGTGCCTTTTTCAGTTCTTTTAAACACCGAAAATATAGTACCTACAGATATGTTTACATCAATATTTGAAGAACCATCTAAAGGGTCGGTTGCAAAAAGGTATTCTCCAGTATCGTTTAAAGTAATGATTTCTTCATCTTCTTCACTTGCAATTGCGGCAATATGTCCACATTCATTAAGTGCATCGATAAATTGATCATTCGCATAAAGGTCAAGTTTTTGGACTTGCTCTCCTTGTACGTTTTCACTTCCTACTGCTCCTAATATGTCTACTAATCCAGCTCTGTTAATGGTATGGTGAACCGTTTTTGAAGCCTTCTCAACAGCATTTAAAATCGCTAGCATCACTTGAGGATTCTCTCCATGCAAGTTTGTATTTTCTTCTACAAATTGATTTAAAAGCACTAAGTTTTCTTTACTCATGATAGGTTTTGATACTTATTCAAATTTAAAACACATTCCCATTCGTGCACTTAAAAAAAAGTCTGCATCGTTATTTGATATTTTTAAGTCTAATTCGTCGGTGTAAAAGTAGTTAATATCTCCTGTACACATCACTCCTAAATTGTCAGAAATGAAATAAGAAAACTCTAAAGAGCCAGGGATGATTAATGCTTCTACATTTTGATGAATTTTAATCTCATTTGAGAAGGGTGTAACTACACTTATGTCTGATACCATATATCCTATTCCAATACTAGAATGGATTTGGAATTTTTTGTTTGGATCGAAATTATCTCCTTTTTTAATAAAGTGTTCTCTAGTAAGAATGCTAAAAGAAAAGTAATTATTTGAGAAATCTGTATGAGCGTAAATAGGGTTGTCGAAGAACATTCCTGATCCAGTTAATTCACCCATTACAGCTTGGATCGATATGCTAAACCTATCCGCAATTTTTTTATTTACTGTAAAGTTTAATGTTTGAGACGGAGATAATCGTGAATTTCTTTGGTATTGGTCCCCCATAAATATTGATGGACCATAAGAGAAACTACCGCTGATAGAGTTTTTATATGGCGAATCATACAAACCCATATGTCTTTCAACAGTATTGAACTTTGCTTTATTTTGCCCAAATACATTCTGAATTGAACCGATACAAATTATGAAAAGTAAAAGCCTCATTAATTGTCTATTTTAAAGAATAATCCAGCACGTATGTTGGTCATTAAATCGGGGATGCCTGAACGGATTAAATCTAGATTGTCAGTTTCGAATAAATACATGTCGAAAGAAACCATTGCCCCTAGGTTGTTTTTTATCAGGCAGCTAAAATCGAGCATTACAGGCATTGTGAAAGAGGAAATAGTTCTACTGATTCTAGCATCTTCATCATCTAAAGATACGAGGAGAATATGTGAGCTGAAATAACCAACACCCCAATTAAAAAAACATCCAAATTTCCTCTCATCATCAATGCTACGAACTCTAGAGAAACTAATTTTTCTTCTGGTCATTAATGCTATTGAGCTCCAACTCCCTTTAACTTCACTATTATTAAAGTCACCAGAAGTGAAAGGTGAAGGAGTGTCACCAGTATAAATATTAGGGTTTATATGGTAACCTTGAGCTTGGTAGCTTCCAATACTTGCTACAGCTTTCAATGAGAAAAGAGGAGTAGTTCTTTTATTTATCGAAGCTGTAAGGTTCATCTGCGGAAAAATATCTGAAGATTGTCCACTCAAGTCCCCCAAAAACTGGTTATAACCAATACTCAGACTCCCACTAAAAGCTTTTTTATACTCTGTTTTATATTTTTTCATTAAAGCAATTCGCTCTGGGCTTAAAACTCTTGAGTGATGTGACGGGAATCGGTTGTAATAGGAGCTAATTCCAAAACCCGTGGGGGCTATTGATGAACCTGGATTCCAAGTAGATTGTGAGAATGAGCCTTGAATGCACAAAAAAACCAATAAGAAAGTTGAAAATAATTTTATCAAATCTTGAGTTAATTAAATTTATAACAAAGACCAAAGTTGATAATCAATTGGTGATCTGGACCATTGCTAGTATTTTTATAAAGGTCTATAGTGTCTTTATTAAATAAGTTGTTGGTAATAGAGATTACCGCCCCCCATTCGTCTTGTATGTAGTAACTAAGTTCTAGCCCAGTTGGGAAGACAAAAGACCACACATCCTGATGTAGGTTTAGTATGAGGTCTTCATCTGGGTTTCTCCAATTAGTGTTGTAGGTGTTTCCGTAGTAATACCCTGCACCAATAACCACATGTAGTTGAGGGATGATTTTACCTTTTTTATTTTCGATTGGAGAAATCGCTCTTCGGAAAGCTAAATAACTTTTAAGATATTGAGCTCTGAAGGTTTGTAGAGGTAGGAGTCCTTCAAAGTTGTTTTCTCCTGTGCTTTTCCCAGCGATTACAGCTAGTTGAAGCGAACTTTTAGTATTGAATTCTTTGTTGAACTTAATTGCTAAAGCAACATTTGGTAGGTATTTTTCTGAAGAAAATTGATTTAAGTCCCCAATAAATAATGTTGTTCCATAGCTAAGACTACCACTCCACTTAACTTCACGTTTGGTAGAGTTTTTATCAACAGTATTAAACCTTGATTTTTTTTGAGCAGTTATAGTAGTACTGCATAATAGTATGAGCACTAGAAGTAGAGTGTTTTTCATTGTTGTTGTTGTGGTCGGAAAATTAATCTAACAAAGATAAGTTTTATGTGCAGTTGACAAAATGTCGTTTCTGATGTTTGTGGGCTGTGTAAATAGCTAAAAAGTAAATCATTGTTATTCTTCTGCTTAAAAAATGCGTATATTTGCGCCCAATTTCGAGGATTTTTAATTTTAAAAACCTCAATTACAGGGTTTAACCATCAAATATTTATTGATGAATATTTCTAAAGAAAACATTGATTCATTAAATGCTGTTTTGAAAGTAGAACTTTCAGCTGCAGATTACCAAGAGCGTGTAGCTAAAGTTTTAGCTGACTACCGTAAAACTACAGATATGCCTGGTTTCCGAAAAGGAAAAGTACCAATGGGTGTAGTGAAAAAGCGTTATGGTATTCCAGTAAAAGTTGAAGAAATTAATAAACTTCTTTCTGATTCTATCACTAAATATATTAGAGATGAAAAGCTTGATGTATTAGGGAATCCTCTTCCTAAAGATGCTGCAATGATCGATTGGGAAAAGCAAGAAGATTTCGTTTTTGAATACGAATTAGGTTTAGCACCTAGTTTCGATGTAAAGCTTTCAAGTAAAAATAAGATAGACTACTATAATGTTAAAGCTGACGATACAATGATTGATCGTTATGCAGAAGATATTGCGAAGCGCTACGGTAAAATGTCGAGCCCTGAGAAAGTAGAAGAGAAAGATTTGGTATACGGTACTTTCCAAGAGTTAGATGCTGATGGTAATGCTGTTGAAGGTGGCCTTACCAACCAAGCTTCAGTTTCTTTAGATTTCGTGAAAACGAAAAAACTGAAAAATGAATTTATTGGTTCTACTAAAGGTGCGGTGATTGTATTAGATCCTAAAAAAGGATTTGATAATGATACAGATGCTGCGGCAATGTTAAATATCGATAAAGAGGCTTATGCTGACTTAACTGCTAATTTCTCTTTTACTATAGATAATATCAGTAGAATGCAACCAGCAGAGTTGAACAGTGAATTGTTTGATAAAGTATATGGTGAAGGTGTTGTGAAGAACGAAAAAGAATTCCGCGCAAAAATTACTGCTGAGGCAGAAGGTATGTTTGTAGGGGAGTCTGATCGTAAATTCCAAAACGATGCTGTAGAGTTCATATTAGAGAAAACTACTTTTGACCTTCCAGAAGAATTCTTGAAACGTTGGATGCAATCTGTTTCTGAAAAACCTGTTACTATATCTGATATCGAAGCTGACTTTGAAGGTTATAAGAAATCATTGAAATGGCAGATTATCGAAAATAAGATCGCGAAAGAAAATAACTTAAGTGTTACTCGTGAGGAAGTAATAGTAGAGACAAAGAAGTTAATCGCTGCTCAAATGGCTCAATACGGACAGATATCTCCAGAAGAAGAAATGTTAGAGCAGTATGCTCAACAAATTCTTGCAAATAAAGATGAAGAAAAGAATATTTACGATCGTGCTTTTGCATCTAAGATGACTGCGTTCTTCAAAGAGTCATTCAAAATGAATGAGAAAGAAATTTCTTACGAAGACTTTACAAAATTAGCTCAAGCTTAAATAATATCTATAAAAAAGGCTAGTGAATCACTAGCCTTTTTTTATTTTAGCTACTAATAATCTGAAAATAGACCTGAAGATGTTCTCACAAGACGAGTTTCGTAAATATGCTATTAAGCACCAAGGAATCAGTAGTACTACTGTAGATTCTTTCACTTCAATGATGAACAATTATATCTCTCCAACCATTATCGAGGAGCGCCAAATGAACGTAGCTTCGATGGATGTGTTCTCGAGATTGATGATGGATAGAATTATCTTTCTAGGAGTTCCAATTAATGACTATGTAGCGAATGTAATTCAGGCTCAGCTTTTGTTTTTGGAATCTGTTGATGCTAAAAAGGATATTCAGATTTACTTAAACTCTCCGGGAGGAGGTGTTTATGCAGGGATGGGTATTTACGATACAATGCAATATATAGCGCCAGATGTAGCTACTATTTGTACAGGTATGGCGGCAAGTATGGGTGCTGTGTTATTATGTGCAGGTGCGGAAGGCAAACGTACAGCACTTAAACACTCTCGCGTAATGATTCACCAACCTTTAGGTGGAGCACAGGGGCAGGCTTCTGATATCGAAATTACAGCGCGTGAGATTCAAAAGTTGAAAAAGGAATTATATACAATCATTTCTGATCACTCTGGAAAATCGTACGATGAGGTGTGGAAAGATGGAGATAGAGATCATTGGATGACTTCTTCTGAAGCGAAAGACTACGGAATGATTGATGAGGTTCTCATCAGAACAAAATAAGTTTAAAAGCCTTCGCAAATTCGGAGGTTTTTTTTTGCGGTAGTTTATAGCTAATATTTAATATCTTCCATACCCACAATTAACATTCAATGAAGTACAAAGCTACAAGCCCAGAAGCGTATATAAATCAAGTTCCAGAAGAGCGCCAAGTAGCCTTGAGTAAATTACGAGCTCTAATATTAGAGAGTCTTCCGGAGGGCTTTGAAGAGCAGATGAGTTATGGTATGATCGGCTATGTAGTACCTCATTCTATTTACCCAAGTGGCTACCACTGTTCACCAGAGCTGCCTTTACCATTTATGAGTTTTGCCTCGCAAAAGAACTTTATTGGATTCTACCATATGGGTATGTACGCTAATCCCGATTTGTTAGAATGGTTTATAGGCGAATATCCTAAACACTGTAAGCGTAAATTAGATATGGGAAAAAGTTGTATCCGATTTAAAAAAATAGATGAGATTCCGTTTGAATTACTGGGAGAATTGGTTCGGAAAATGTCAGTTAATGATTGGCTTAGTTTATACGAGACTAAGTTCAAAAAAAATAAATAATGCCATTCCAAGAGTATCTCGGAATGGCATTTTTTAGTCTCACTAGAGACTAGTCTTCCAGCTCTTCGTATTTATCAATCTCTCTTTGATAAAACTCATCAGCTAGCGCTAATAATTCACTAATAGCAGTTGTTAGTTCTGCTTCGTCGTCTGTACCAAGTAATTCAGGTAAATCATCATCTAACCACTTTACATCGTCATTATCTAGGTTTAAGATAAATCGCGGTGATTCTGTGTGGATGATAAAAACTGCATCTTGGCATTCTGTGTTGTCTCCAACTAAAAATTTAGGTATTTTCATGTCTATTGTTTTCCTGCAAATGATTTTACGTCTTCTTTACTAACTGTATCGGAACAAAGGATGATCAATCGTTCGATTACATTTCTAAACTCTCTAATATTTCCGGACCAAGTAAAGTCTTTTAACATTTGTAAAGCTTCGGGGCTAAAGCTTTTTTCGGCTATACCATGTTCCTCACAAATCTGCTTGTTAAAGTGTTCTGTAAGTATAGGTATGTCGTCTTTTCTTTCATCTAAAGATGGGTTGTCGATTAAAATAACACCAAGTCGATGATATAAATCTTCTCTAAAATTTCCTTCTTTAATTTCGTGCTGTAAGTTTTTGTTGGTGGCAGCGAGCACACGAACATTCACCTTTATTTCTTTATCGCTACCAACGCGAGTAATTTTATGTTCTTGTAAAGCTCGCAATACTTTTGCTTGAGCTTTTAAGCTCATATCACCAACTTCATCTAAGAATAGTGTTCCACCATCTGCAGTTTCAAACTTTCCTTTACGTTGTTTAATAGCTGAGGTAAAAGCTCCTTTTTCGTGTCCAAATAATTCAGATTCTATCAATTCTGAAGGAATAGCAGCACAGTTAACCTCAACCATTGGGGCTCCACTACGCTCACTTTTTTCATGTATGGCGTGGGCTATTAATTCTTTACCTGTACCGTTAGCCCCAGTAATAAGCACACGAGCATCAGTAGGAGCAACGCGATCGATCATTTGGTGAATTTTAGCCAAAGCAGGAGAGTTTCCAATCATTTCGTATTTCTTACTCACCTTTTTCTTCAGAACCTTATTTTGAACTACAAGGCTTTTACGATCGAGACCATTTCTTATGGTATTCAGTAGACGGTTTAAATCGGGTGGCTTAGAGATGTAGTCAAAGGCTCCTTTTTTGATGCAATCAACTGCTGTGTCTATATCACCGTGACCAGAAATCATCACCATAGTAATGTCTGGTTGCATTTCAATTGCTTTGTCGAGCAATTCTATACCATCCATTTTAGGCATTTTAATATCACATAAAACTAAGTCGTAGGTTTCTTTAGAAAGTTTCTCAAGACCTTCAACTCCATTTTCAGCAAGCTCAACTTCATAAGTACTATCTTCTTCACGAATGATGCTTGACAGTACGTTACGAATAGCTTGTTCGTCTTCTATAATGAGGATTTTTGCCATTGGTGGGGGTTTCTAAGTAAAGTATCAATGAGTCCTTCCTTTAGCGCGTAACTCGAAAGTCGCAATTTATGGATGGTAAGCGTGTTCAGTATAAAGTTAATAATGACAATTGCGATGACAATCATATCGGAACGCATTGGAATGAGTCCTTCCATCTCCAAACGTTCTTTTAGTGTTGACCCGTAAATCAAGCGTTGAACTTCATTGTAATCGTGCATATCAAAATCAAAATGTTTTTCGTCTTTCCAAGCTGCGCAGTTTCCTTTTTTACAAGAAATCATTTCCGCTAAAGTGTCAAAAGAGCCAGAAGAACCAATCAGACAATCAACTTCATAAGTTTCTGCCATTTCTATCATATCCTCAAGTGCATCAGCAAGATGACTTTCAATAGCATTTACATCGTCTAGACTAATAGGGTCATTTGGCATAAATGTTTCTAAAAGTCGAGCTGCTCCCAGTTGATAGCTTTTCTTCCAAAAGGTCTCATTACTGTTGGCGATAATAAATTCTGTACTCCCCCCACCGATGTCAATAATCAGTTTTGGTTTTTCTTCTAAATCGAGTGCTTGCTTTACGCCAGAATAAATTAGGTCTGCTTCTTTGTCGCCATCAATAACATTGATGTGAATACCTAATTGTTCTTGTGCATCATTTACAAATTGAGTGCCATTATTAGCGCTACGAATTGCAGAGGTTGCCACAGCATAATATTCATCGATGTGATATTTTGCTAAAGTTTCTTTGTGTACTTTCAGTGCATCTAAACCTCTTTGATAGGCGTTTGGCGCAATAAAACCTTTGGCGATTCCACCTTCACCTAGTTTAACTGCAATTTTGTTTTTGTGCAAAATCGTGTAGTTCTGTTCCTCAATTTGGGTGAGTAACAGATTAAAGGTGTTTGTACCTAAATCGATGATGCCTATTTTTTTCATTTTCTAACTTTGCTTAATCCATTTCCACAAGATCTTATAACTGACCTTTTGCCCGTGCATAAGGATTCCAACTCTATAAATACGACCCGCAATCCAACTTGTAAAGATAAAGCCAATTATTAACAATACCATCGATAATGCAATTTCCCACATCGGTGGATCAAAAGGTAATCTTCCCATCATAACGATGGGTGAGGTAAAGGGAATGATAGAACACCAAAAAGCAAGAGGGCTATCGGGGTTTTCGAGTATCGTTTGTAATGCTATAAAAGAGAAAATCAATGGAATGGTTATAGGCATCATAAATTGCTGTGTATCTGTTTCGGAATCTACAGCCGCACCCACAGCCGCAAATAATGATCCGTACATTAAATAACCCCCAACAAAATAGAATAAGAACATCATCAATATAAAGGTGATATTCATTTGCTCTAACTGATTTAAGATGATTGTTAAACCACTTTCATTTTGAAGTTCTTGAGCGACTAATTCTGTTCCTTGAGCTAATTCAGTAATGTTTATATCTGTTGCATCGACAAGCATTGTGGTTGCAACCGTGCTAATTACAAAAGTTAGGATGATCCACAGGGCAAATTGAGTGAATCCTACCATAGCTACTCCTATGATCTTCCCCATCATTAATTGAAAAGGCTTTACAGAGGAGATGATGATTTCTACAATACGACTGGTTTTTTCTTCCATCACACCTCTCATCACCATTGCTCCATATAAGAAGATAAAAATATAGATAAGAAAGCCGCCTGCCATGCTTAAGCCCATAGCAATTTCTGTAGATCCGGATTTTTCGACACCACTTTCACCAAGAATAATAGTCTTTAATTCTACATCTGAACGCGTACGATCTATGAGCTCTCTTGTTAATCCTTCTTCTTTGAGCTTAATAGATTCAACAACGCTTTCAATGTTTTTAGAAATTAGTCTTTGATGTGAAAAACTCATGGGTTTATGAGCGTATACTTTCACCGATGATTCTAGAATATCAATAGTAGCGGTATCGACTTTAGGTATGTGTACCAAAGCAAAAGCGTCACTTTCATTAAAGCCTCTTTTTACTTCTTCGATATTCTGATTGATAAATTCAAAGTGTGTGTCGTTTACATCTTCAAATTGGGTCTGGAACAAATTACTTTCATCGCATACCCATATTTCTCTAGCTTCTGAATCTGAAGTATCCATCAATAATGGAGTCATCATCAATCCAGCCATTAATATAGGTCCTAATAGGGTCATTACAATAAATGACTTCTTGCGTACTCTCGAGAGGTATTCTCTCTTTATGATTAAGATGATTTTATTCATGATTAATTCTCTTGTACTGTTCGTATAAATATTTCATTAACGGTAGGAATCTTTTCTTCAAAAGCTTTGATATCCGATTGATCAAGTAAAAACCGAATCAAGCCTGAGGCCGGGCTTTCATTTTGAATTTGAATTTCTGCTTTATGACTGTTTTTAGTAATCAACTTTAGATGATCGGGTAGGCTGTTTAGGAAATCTAAATTTGTAGAAGAGAAGTCTACCTTATAAATTTGTTCTTTGTATTTCTCTTTCACTTCATCGATCGGTCCATCGAGTATCTTTTTCGATTGATGGATTAAGGCTATGTGATCGCAAAGCTCTTCAACAGACTCCATTCTATGTGTAGAGAAAATAATAGAAGTTCCCTGTTTTTTTAATTGAAGGATTTCGTCTTTTATGATGTTCGCATTTATAGGATCGAAGCCAGAAAATGGTTCGTCGAAAATAAGGAGTTTTGGTTTGTGGAGTACGGTGGTAATAAACTGAACCTTTTGTGCCATGCCTTTCGAAAGCTCTTCAACTTTTTTATCCCACCACTGTGTGATTTCAAATTTTTGAAACCATTCTCTTAAAGCCTTTTTCGCTTCACTTTCTGAAAGGCCTTTTAGTTGAGCGAGGTAAAGTGCTTGTTCTCCAACTTTCATTTTTTTGTATAAACCACGCTCTTCTGGTAAGTAGCCAATATGCCTGATGTGATCTCCATTTAATTGTGAGCCATTAAAAAGAATTTCACCCTGATCGGGCATTGTGATTTGATTGATGATTCGAATTAAACTAGTTTTCCCTGCACCGTTAGGCCCGAGTAAACCAAATATCTGTCCTTCGGGTACAGACAAGCTTACATTATCTAATGCCTTATGATTACTGTAAGACTTGCTTACCGATTGCACTTCAAGTACTTTCATTGAAATCTAGTATTTTTTTAATACGTATTAAAGATAGGTTTTTTTGTGAGCTATGAACCTTATCGAATAGAGGCGCTGAAATTAAAATCTATAGATCGTAATCCTCCTTCTTTAATCTATAAAAAAAGCCTTCCGAAAGGAAGGCTTTTTTACTTATTGAAACATCTCTTTGACTTTGTCGAAGAATGATTTGTTGTTTTTATCAGGATCGGGTTGGAAGTTATCTTGATCTCTAGAAGCTTCAAAGAACGCTGTTTGTTCTTTAGTCAATTCTTGAGGAGTCCACACATTCACATGGATTAACAAGTCACCATTTCCGTAGCGATCTACACTCGGAAGTCCTTTTCCACGTAAGCGTAAAATTTTACCAGACTGAATACCAGTTTCTAACTTAATCTTCACCTTTGAAGAAATCGTTTGGATTTCAGGATTACATCCTAACACTGCATCAGCATAACTAACGTATAAGTCGAAGTGTAAATTTTTACCATCGCGTTTTAAGGATTCATGAGGGATCTCTTCGATAACTACGATTAGATCACCAGCTATACCTCCACGAGGAGCTATATTCCCTTTTCCAGAAACAGATAGCTGCATTCCATCTTCTACTCCAGCAGGGATGTTGATGCTTACTTCTTCTGGTTTTTTAACAACTCCTTGTCCAGCACAGGATCCACAAGCACTGGTAGCTGTTTCTCCTTGTCCACCACAACCATTACAAGTAGCAGAAGTTTGCATTCTACCTAATGGAGTATTCACGATTTGAACCGTTTGGCCAGAGCCATTACACTGATGACAAGTACTTAGGTTACCATTTTCGGCACCTGTAGCATTACAGTCATCACAACCAACATTCTTCTGAATCTTGATTTTTTTCTCCACACCTTCAGCAATTTCTTCTAGTGTAAGTTTTACACGAACTCTAAGGTTAGAACCTCTACTGCGGCGTCTGCCACCTCGAGAACCACCAAATCCTCCACCGCCACCAAAGGCAGATCCGAAGATGTCTCCAAATTGACTGAAGATATCGTCCATGTTCATGCCACCACCGCCGAATCCGCCGCCGCCAAAACCTCCACTTTCCATGCCTGCATGACCGTACTGGTCGTAGCGTGCTCTTTTATTGGAGTCGTTTAGTACTTCGTATGCTTCGGCAGCTTCTTTAAACTTCGCCTCTGCATTTTTGTCATTAGGATTTTTATCTGGATGGTGCTTAATGGCTAATTTGCGGTAAGCCTTTTTAAGTTCCTTCTCAGTTGCACCTTTTGTAACACCTAGTACTTCGTAATAATCTCTTTTAGCCATTGCGATGCTTATTGACCAACTACAACTTTCGCGTAGCGGATTACTTTATCATTTAATAAATAACCTCTCTCGGTTTCGTCAATTACTTTCCCTTTCATGTCTTTAGACGGAGCAGGAATTTGTGTGATTGCTTCATGGAAATCGGTATCGAAAGCTTTACCAATTGAAGACTCCATAGGCTTCAATCCTTTTTGTTCTAGAATACCGATTAGTTTCGATTGTATCAAATCGATGCCTTTTGCTAACTCCTCGCTATTATCTGATTCTTCACGGTGCTTAGAAGCACGGTCGAAATCATCTAAAATTGGTAGCATAGATTCGAAAAATTCTAAACCAGCATTTCTAAATAAATCGATACGCTCTTTAGCAGTTCTCTTTTTAAAGTTTTCGAATTCAGCAAACATTCTTAAATGCTTGTCTTTTAATTCGGCTACTTCTTTTTCTAACTGCTCTTCCCGGCTCAATTCAATAACTTGTTCTTGTTCCTGTTCAAGCACTTGCTCTTCAGCAATATCTTGTGTTTCCTTCGTTTCTTGCACTTCTTCTTGCTCTTTGTTAAGCTTCTTCTTTGGCATTTTTCTCGTATTAGAATCTGCACAATAGCCTTTAGCAAATTGTTTGCCAAGGCTGATTGCGTGACACAATGGCGCAAAAGTAATTAAAAATGAGAATACTTGGCGGGTTTATAACCCATTACGGCAGATGAAAAGCCGAGAGATGGGATTCAAAAATTAAATAAAGTCATACAAGTCTTTCAAAAACTGATTCCAAAAGACATGTATAAAACTACTTACTTATTCAGTCAATCTTTTGATGGTGGCATAAAGCGCAGGACCTTTAATATCTTTAGCGATTATAATTCCTTTTTCGTCGATTAAGAAATTACTAGGTATGCTATTGATGTGATATTGACGAGCGGTTTCAGAACTCCATCCCTTTAATTCGCTACCGTGGTTTTTCCAAACTAACCCATCTTCTTCGATGGCAGTCTTCCAGTCTTGCTTGGCGTTTTCTTGTTTTGGATTTCCTCTACGGTCAGTTAAGCCATCTAGAGAAATGCTAATGACTTCAAATCCGTCGGCAGTTTTAAAAGCTGCTTGGTTAAATTTATTATGGACTGCAACGATATTTGGATTATCTCTACGACAAGGTCCACACCAAGAAGCCCAAAAGTCAAGAAGCACAACTTTCCCTCTAAAATCAGTTAATTGAAAATTTCGTCCTTCAGGTGATGAAATGGTAAAGTTTGGAGCTCTGTCTCCGATGTTTAGACCTGCAGATTGTGTTCCAAGTACCATAGAGTCTTTAGCAATAAACCCAAAACATAAACAAATGCATACGATGAATAGAACTGTACTTATTTTTTTCATGTTATTATTTGAAGGTTAAATTTCGTTTTATGAATTCTATTTAATTCGGGTAATATCAGCACCAATCGCTTTTAATCTAGCTTCGATATCTTCATAACCACGGTCAATTTGTTCTATGTTATGTATGGTGCTTTCTCCATCTGCCGATAAAGCAGCAATCAATAAAGAAATACCTGCACGAATGTCAGGCGAAGTCATTACAGTTGGTTTTAAAGAGCTCTTTCTGTCTAAACCAATTACGGTTGCTCTATGAGGGTCGCATAGAATAATTTGAGCGCCCATATCAATCAGTTTGTCTGTAAAGAATAAACGACTTTCGAACATTTTTTGGTGAATCAAAACTGAACCTCTAGCTTGAGTAGCAACTACTAAAATGATACTTAATAGATCAGGAGTAAATCCTGGCCAAGGAGCATCAGAAATGTTCATTATAGAGCCGTCTATGAAACTTTCAATCTCATAATGGTCTTGTGCTGGAACGAAGATATCATCGCCTATGCGTTCGAGATGTATTCCTAATTTTTTGAAAGTGCTAGGAATGACGCCTAATTCGTCGTAGGCAACATCTTTAATAGTCAACTCAGATTGAGTCATGGCAGCTAAACCAATCCAGGAACCAATTTCAATCATGTCAGGAAGAACGCGATGTTCACATCCTCCGAGAGTTTCAACACCTTCAATAACCAATAGATTAGAGCCGATACCTGATATTTTACCGCCCATTCGATTTATCATCTTACACAATTGTTGTAAGTAAGGTTCGCAAGCGGCATTATATATAGTAGTGGTTCCCTTAGCTAAACAAGCAGCCATAACAATATTGGCTGTTCCTGTAACGGATGCTTCTTCTAAGAGCATATACGCTCCTTTTAATTCAGAGGCATTAATTTCGAAGAAGCCATTTTTATCGTCGTAGTTAAAAGTAGCACCTAGTTTTTCGAATCCGATAAAGTGAGTGTCTAATCTACGGCGACCAATTTTATCTCCTCCAGGACGGGGAATAGCAGCTTTCCCATAACGAGCTAGTAATGGGCCAACAATCATAATAGAACCTCTCAGTCTTCCACCTTTGTCTTTAAAGTCTTCAGACTGGAGATGGTTTAAATTGATTTCATCGGCTTGAAAGCTATAAGAGCCTTTGCCTAATTTTTCAATTTTAACGCCTAAGTCGCCAAGGATTTCAATGAGTTTATTTACATCAACTATGTCGGGGATATTGTTGATGGTGATTTTCTCTGCGGTTAATAAAACAGCACTAAGAATCTGTAGCACTTCATTTTTCGCACCTTGAGGAGTAATTTCCCCACTAAGTTTTTTACCCCCTTTAATTTTGAATGAAGCCATCTACGATTATTTTCTTTTTCCGTGCTGAGAACGACCACGGTTGTTTTGTTGTTTCTTTTTTGGTTTCTCCTGAGTTTTTATACCTACAAACGAATGAAGTGCATACGTGTCTTTCATTATCAACTTGTCATCAGACAAAAAGCTTAAGTGCTTTAGTATGACCTCATCTTCAACTGTAGAGCTGTTCCAAGTTAAATATGACTTCTTCATATGGTTAGCGATACAGAAAACCAAAAGGTCTTTGTAATCTCCTTCCTCCAAGTCGATGGCTCTTTCTATAATCTGTGGTAAGATTTTCCCGTAATGTCGAAGCTTGATGTTATTGTCTGAATACTCTAATTTTTCAGGCTTCTCTTCGAAAGATTCTTTAGAGGGTCTAACATAAGGAGAGTCTACGTCGAGTTGGAAGTCAGACATAATAAAAAGATGATCCCACAACTTGTGTTTAAAGTCTGGTACATCTCTTAAGTGAGGGTTTAAATTCCCCATCACTTCAATGATAGCTTTTGCTTGATGATTTCTCTTGTCGCGGTCATCGATTTCAATAATCGAATGCACCATCTTCTGCACATTTCTTCCGTATTCCGGAATGATTAATTTCGGCAGGCTAGTATTGTATTCCATTCAAATAGATTATTTGAGGATGTTGAGTTTTGCGAATTTTGCTAGTAGGGTTTTCTCTCCTACATCCGTAAAGTTAATGCTAATTTTTTTATTGGCACCACTGCCATCTAATTTGCAGATGATACCCACACCAAATCGATCGTGTTCTACTTTCATTCCTGTAGAATAGTTTTGCTCTGTATAATTTCGAGTTTGAATATTCGGGTCTAGTTTTTTAAGATTTCGAGGAACGAAAACTGGAGCACTTTTTGGTTTTGGTGCTTCTTTTTTCTGTGCCGATTTGTTGAATCTCGAGGGAACTTTAGTCTTGTAATTAGTACCCGCATTCATATTTCCAGCACCTCTTCGGGCAGGCTTCACGTTAATGAAGTCCATGTCTAAAAAGGCATCGTCTATTTCTTCTATAAATCGACTCGGTTCACAATCGATAAGGTTACCCCATCGGTAACGACTTAATGCAAAGCTTAGTGTAGCTCTTTTTTCTGCTCTGGTTAAGGCAACGTAAAACAAACGACGTTCTTCTTCTAAGTCTGCTCGCGAACCCAATGACATTTGCGAAGGAAAGAGATTCTCTTCTAAACCTACTATATATACATAAACGTACTCCAAACCTTTGGACTGATGAATAGTCATTAAAGAAACATGATCGCCATTATCTTCATCTTCCTTATCGTTATCGGTAAGTAGCGCAATATCTTCTAGGTAAAAACTCAGGCTTGTATTGCGTTCTTCTTCGGGTTTTTCGTTTTCTTGGTCTACAAAATCTTTAATCCCATTTAAGAGTTCTTGAAGGTTTTCATATTTGCTAATTCCCTCAGGAGTCTTATCTGCTTGTAGTTCTCTAAAAAGTCCTGACTGTTTAGCAATATACGAAGCTGCTTCGTAGGCATCCTGTTCTTTTATTATGGCTTGAAAGCTTTTAATAAGAACCGAAAAGTTGTCTACTTTGATGGTGCTTCCAGCATTCAATCCTGTGTCTTCGAACTTGATGTTTTCTACCACTGCCCAAAGTGTTTTTTGTTGCTCTTTGGACTTAAGTGTAATTCTATCTATAGAACTGTTTCCAATTCCTCTTTTAGGGTAATTTATAATTCTCCTTAATGCTTCTTCGTCCTTAGCGTTCGATGACATGCGGAAGTAAGCCATCATATCTTTAATCTCTTTTCTTTGATAAAAGGAAAGCCCACCATAGATTCTGTAAGGAATACCTCTTTTTCTTAAAGCTTCTTCCATACTACGCGATTGCGCATTGGTGCGATAAAGAATTGCGAAGTTTTCGTTAAAAGCTTGCTCGCGTTGTTTGGTTTCTTGGATGTTCGAAGCTACTAAGAATGCTTCATCATTATCCGTCATTGCACGGTTTACTTTTATCTTATCACCCAAGTCGTTCGAAGTCCAAACTTTTTTATCGAGCTGTTCAGTGTTTTTACTGATGATGGAATTGGCAGCTTTTACTATGTTTTGTGTCGAGCGATAGTTTTGCTCAAGTTTGATAATCTTCGCATCGGTATAATCCTTCTTAAAATTAAGGATGTTGCGAATGTTAGCTCCACGGAAGGCATAGATACTTTGTGCATCATCTCCAACCACACATAAATTTTCGAATCGCGATGCTAAGGCTTTTACAATTAAATATTGTGAGTGATTCGTATCTTGGTACTCATCCACTAGTATGTACTTAAAGCGATCTTGATATTTATGAAGAACCTCAGGATGGCGAAAAATGAGTTCGTTGGTTTTTAAAAGTAAATCATCAAAGTCCATGGCTCCAGATTTGAAACACTCCTTCACATACTTTTCATAAAGCACACCCATTTGTGGTCTATGCGCTGAGTCGTCTTGAGTTTTGAGTTCGGTATTGTTATTATAGGCCTTTACTGTAATCAAGTTGTTCTTAAAAGAAGAGATTCTCGAAGCAACAATATTCACCTTATAGATATCGGTGTCTAAACTCATCTCCTTAATAATACGACGCAATAAAGCTTTTGAATCATCAGAATCGTAAATGGTGAAGTTGGACGGGTAACCTAACTTGTCTGCTTCGAATCGTAATATTTTTGCAAACACCGAGTGGAAAGTACCCATCCAAAGACTCTTTGCCGCAGGGCCAATAATCTTTTCGATACGTTCTTTCATTTCCTTTGCCGCCTTATTGGTAAAGGTTAGCGAAAGTACATTAAAAGGGTCGACACCTTGCTTGAGTAGCTGCGCGATACGGTAGGTTAAAACCCGTGTTTTTCCAGATCCGGCTCCAGCAATCACCATCATTGGTCCTTGGGTTTGTTCTACAGCCTTGCGCTGCGACGGATTTAAATGCGCTAAGTGGTCACTCATTTTTAGTGCTCTATATATAAGGAGTAAAGTATTCGTTGTTGAGGTTTCAAAGTTAATTTTTATTCTATCCCATAGAAGCTTCTGTTGATAAAATAAAAGGCTTCTAAAATTTGATCATTTTTCACACTTTTATTTTGTGAACTTGACATTTTTTACAGAATTATATATCTGACCAAATGCAATTTGTAGTTGTTGATAAGCTCGCTTGAGCTTGCAAAATTCCTAAAACAAAGGGTGTCAATAAATAAAAGAGAAAGCCTGTTTGTAAAACAATTGAAAAGTTATACATTTGCAATCCCTAAAAATTAGGGAAGTTGTATATAAACGAATTGTAAACAAAAACAGCATTATGCCTACTATTCAGCAGTTGGTACGAAAAGGTCGTGAAAAATTTACTAAAAAAAGTAAATCGGCCGCACTAGATGCTTGTCCTCAAAGAAGAGGTGTTTGTACCCGTGTATACACTACGACTCCAAAGAAACCTAACTCTGCAATGCGTAAAGTAGCAAGAGTAAGATTGACTAACGGAAACGAAGTGAATGCATATATCCCGGGTGAAGGACACAACTTGCAAGAGCACTCAATCGTATTGGTACGTGGTGGAAGAGTAAAAGATCTTCCAGGTGTACGTTACCATATCGTTCGTGGAGCTTTGGACACAGCTGGTGTTGATGGACGTACTCAAAGACGTTCTAAGTACGGAGCTAAAAAACCTAAAAAGTAATCAGAGTAATCTGAAGAAAAAAGCAAAATGAGAAAAGCAAAAGCTAAAAAAAGAGTCTTATTACCAGATCCAAGGTTTAATGACACGCTAGTAACGCGTTTCGTGAATAACTTGATGTTAGATGGTAAAAAGAGTACTGCGTTTAGAATTTTCTATGATGCGATTGACATCATTGAAGAGAAAAGCGGAGACGAAGAAAATTCATTGGAGATCTTTAAGAAAGCCTTAGTAAATGTAACACCACATGTAGAAGTACGTAGTAGAAGAGTGGGTGGTGCGACTTTCCAGATTCCAATGCAGATTCGTCCAGACAGGAAGTTGTCTTTAGGCATGAAGTGGTTAATCGGAGTTACGCGTAAGCGTAATGAGAAGACCATGGCGCTTAGATTGGCTAATGAAGTAATAGCAGCGTCTCGTGAAGAGGGAGCTACTGTGAAGAAGAGAACTGATGTTCACCGCATGGCGGAAGCGAACAAGGCATTCTCTCACTTTAGATTTTAATCATTAACATAAAGAAGATGGCTAAAAGAGATCTAAAATTTACGCGTAACATTGGTATCATGGCGCATATCGATGCTGGTAAAACAACAACTACCGAGCGTATACTGTACTATACAGGTGTTTCTCACAAGATTGGTGAGGTTCACGATGGTGCAGCGACTATGGACTGGATGGAGCAAGAGCAAGAACGTGGTATTACCATTACTTCTGCTGCTACAACTTGTTTCTGGGATTACCGCGATAATGGGTACCAGATGAATATCATCGATACTCCAGGTCACGTAGATTTTACCGTTGAGGTAGAACGTTCATTACGTGTATTGGATGGTGCTGTAGCTTTATTTTGTGCAGTAGGTGGGGTTGAACCTCAATCTGAAACTGTATGGCGTCAAGCTGACAAATACAATGTACCACGTATTGGTTTCGTTAACAAAATGGACCGTGCGGGTGCAGACTTCTTTAACGTGGTTGCCCAGGTTAAAGAACGTTTAGGTGCTCACCCAGTGCCTCTTCAAGTACCTATTGGTGCAGAAGAGACTTTCCGTGGTGTAGTTGACCTTATTTCTAACAAAGCAATTACTTGGGAGAATAACGACCAAGGAATGACTTACAACGAAATCGAAATCCCTGAGGATTTAGTTGACGTTGTTACTGAGTGGAGAGAGAAATTAGTTGAATCTGTTGCCGAATACGACGACAATTTGATGGAGAAGTTTTTCGACGATCCAGATTCAATTACTGAAGCTGAATTGGAAGCTGCAATTAAAGCTGCCGTTCACGATATGAAAATTACGCCAATGTTCTGTGGTTCTGCCTTTAAGAACAAAGGTGTACAAGCGGTATTAGATGCTGTAATGGAATTCTTACCATCTCCGATGGATGTAGAGTCTATTATCGGTACTAATCCAAAAACTGAAGAAGAAGAAGAGCGCAAGCCAAACGTTGATGAGCCATTTGCTGCATTAGCCTTTAAAATTGCGACTGACCCATTCGTAGGTCGTCTATGTTTCTTCAGAGTTTATTCGGGTAACTTGGATGCAGGTTCTTATATCTGGAATTCAAGAACTGGAAAGAAAGAGCGTATTTCTCGTATCTTCCAAATGCACTCGAATAAGCAAAACGCAATTGCTAATATTGGTGCTGGTGATATCGGTGCAGGTGTTGGTTTTAAAGACATCCGTACAGGTGATACACTACACTCAGAAAAAGAGCCTATCGTTCTTGAATCGATGTCTTTCCCTGAGCCAGTAATTGGTATTGCTATTGAGCCTAAAACTAAGGCTGATATGGATAAGATGGGTATGGCACTTGGTAAATTAGCCGAGGAAGATCCAACATTCCGTGTTGCTACTAACCAAGAAACAGGTCAAACTGTAATTTCTGGTATGGGCGAGCTTCACTTGGATATTCTTATCGATCGTATGAAGCGTGAGTTTAAGGTTGAATGTAATCAAGGTGAACCTCAAGTGCAATACAAAGAGGCTATCCGTGCTACAATTGATCACAGACAAACTTATAAGAAACAATCCGGTGGTAAAGGTAAATTTGCTGATATCCAATTTACTATTGGCCCTGTAGACGAAGTCGAAGGCGAAGAAGTAAAAGAAGGATTGGTATTCATTAATAAGATTAAAGGTGGTGCTGTTCCTAGAGAATTTGTACCGTCTATTCAAAAAGGTTTCGAACAAGCTATGGTTAACGGTCCTTTGGCTGGTTACCCAATGGATAGCTTACAAGTAACTCTTTTTGATGGATCTTTCCACGCAGTCGATTCAGATGCATTGTCATTCGAATTAGCCGCTAAACTTGGATACAAAGATGCTTGTAAGAAAGCAACGCCTACTTTACTAGAGCCTATTATGAAGCTTGAGGTGGTAACGCCAGAAGCAAACATGGGTGATGTCGTAGCTGACTTGAACCGTAGAAGAGGTCAAGTAGCTGGTATGGATTCTCGTAATGGTGCGCAAGTAATTAAAGCGAATGTGCCACTTTCTGAAATGTTTGGATACGTAACAACATTACGTACAGTAACATCGGGTAGAGCAACTTCAACTATGGAGTTCTCACACTATGATGACTGTCCAAAAAGTATATCAGAAGCTGTGATCACTAAAGTTAACGGTAACTCTTAATTCAGATACAATGAGTCAAAAGATTAGAATCAAACTAAAGTCTTACGACCACAACTTAGTAGACAAGTCTGCTGAGAAGATCGTGAAAACTGTTAAGACTACAGGTGCTGTTGTAAATGGACCAATTCCATTGCCAACACACAAAAGAATATACACTGTTCTTCGTTCACCTCACGTGAACAAGAAAGCGCGTGAGCAGTTCGAGTTGAGCTCTTACAAGCGTTTACTTGACATCTACAGCTCTTCATCAAAAACAGTTGATGCTTTGATGAGATTAGAGTTACCAAGTGGTGTTGAAGTAGAGATCAAAGTTTAATTAGTCATCCATTAAATAAACAAAAATGCCAGGTTTAATTGGAAAAAAAGTAGGAATGACTAGCATCTTTAACGAGCAAGGGAAGAACATCCCTTGCACCGTTTTAGAAGTTGGTCCTTGTGTTGTGACACAGGTTAGAACCCTCGAAACAGATGGTTACGAGGCTATTCAGCTGGGTTATGGTGAAAAGAAAGCAAAAAATGCCGGTAAAGCACTTACAGGTCATTTTGCGAAAGCGAACACTACACCTAAAGTAAAAGTTCAAGAATTCAACGGATTCGAAACTGAACTTAACTTAGGAGATGTAGTAGACGTGGAGCTTTTCACTGAAGGTGAATATGTTGATGTAACTGGCGTTTCAAAGGGTAAAGGTTTTCAAGGGGTTGTTAAACGTCATAATTTCCGTGGTGTAGGTGATGCTACGCACGGTCAGCATAACCGTTTACGTGCTCCAGGTTCTATTGGTGCGGCTTCGTACCCTGCACGTGTATTCAAAGGAATGCGCATGGCAGGACGTATGGGGACAGATCAAGTAACTGTAGCAAACCTACAGGTCTTGAAAGTACTCAAGGATAAAAACCTATTAGTTGTTAAAGGTTCTGTACCAGGACCAAAAAACTCACTCTTAACCATCGAGAAATAATGGAAGCAGTAGTTTTAGACATTAAAGGGAAAGATACTGGAAGAAAAGTAGCTTTAACCGATGCGATCTACGCGATCGAACCAAATGATCACGCTGTATATTTAGATGTGAAGCAATACTTGGCTAACCAACGTCAAGGGACTCACAAATCTAAAGAAAGAGCCGAGATTACAGGTAGTACACGTAAGATCAAGAAGCAAAAAGGAACGGGTACCGCTCGTGCAGGTAGTATTAAATCTCCTGTAATGCGTGGTGGTGGACGTGCTTTTGGACCTCGTCCAAGAAATTACTCTTTCAAATTGAATAAAAAGTTAAAGACTTTAGCTCGTAAATCTGCTTTTACTATGAAAGCAAAAGACAATGCTATTGTTGTTTTAGAGAACGTTAATTTCGACTCTCCAAAAACATCTTCTTATTCAGAAATGATTGGTAACCTAGGTCTTAACACGAGAAAAACGTTGTTAGTGCTTGCGGAGTCAAATAAAAATGTATATTTGTCGTCGCGAAATTTACAATACGCTCAAGTGGTAACCGCCTCAGAATTAAGTACTTATAAAATACTTAACTCAGGAACAGTTTTATTGACTGAGGGAGCTGTAGAGAAAATTGAGAACATTTTAAGCTAAACAGACGATGAACATTCTTATAAAACCGGTAATTACCGAAAAGATGACAGAAGCAGGCGAGAAGAATAATCGCTTCGGTTTTGTGGTTGATAGAAGAGCTAATAAGCTCGAAATCAAAGATGCTGTAGAGAAAATGTACGGCGTGTCTGTTGAGAAAGTAAGAACAATGATTTACCCAGGTAAAGCTAAATCTCGTAATACGAAAGGTGGCGTTATTAGCGGTAGAACAAATTCTTACAAAAAAGCTATAGTTGATGTAGCTGATGGAGAGAGTATTGATTTTTATAGCAATATTTAATTAAGTTATGGCAGTTAGAAAACTAAGACCAACAACGCCAGGTCAGAGACATAAGGTGGCTAATACCTTCGACGGTATTACAACAGCTACACCCGAAAAGTCTTTGCTTGCGCCGATGAAGCGTTCTGGAGGTAGAAATAACTCTGGACGCATGACTATGCGTTACATCGGTGGTGGTCACAAGAAACGTTACCGTATCATTGACTTCAAAAGAGAGAAGTTTGGTATGGACGCTAAGGTGACTACAATAGAATACGATCCAAACCGTACGGCTCGTATTGCACTGGTTGTTTACGCAGATGGTGAAAAACGGTATATCATTGCTCCGAATGGTCTAAATGTTGGGGACACAATTGTATCTGGTAAAGATGCAAATCCTGAAGTAGGTAATGCACTTTTCTTAAGTGACATCCCTTTAGGTACAATTGTTCACAACATTGAACTTCGTCCGGGACAAGGTGCCGTAATGGCTCGTAGCGCAGGTGCATATGCACAATTAGTCGCAAGAGAGGGTAAGTATGCAATTCTTCGTCTTCCTTCAGGGGAAACAAGAATGGTATTAATTACTTGTTTAGCAACGATTGGAGTTGTTACCAACAGTGAGAGAGGCCTCGAGAGATCAGGTAAAGCAGGTAGATCTAGATGGTTAGGACGTCGTCCGCGTACTAGAGGTGTTGCTATGAACCCGGTTGATCACCCAATGGGTGGTGGTGAAGGTAAATCTTCTGGTGGACATCCACGTTCTAGAAATGGTATCCCAGCGAAGGGTTATAAAACTCGTTCGAAGAAGAAGGCTACCAATAAGTATATTGTTGAACGAAGAAAGAAATAACAAGTTATGGCGCGTTCACTAAAAAAAGGACCTTTCGTACACTTTAAGTTAGAAAAGAAAGTTCTAGCTAATGCAGAGGCAAGCAAAAAATCGGTAATCAAAACTTGGTCTAGAGCCTCGATGATTACGCCTGATTTTGTTGGTCAAACAATTGCTGTACACAATGGTCGTCAGTTTATACCTGTTTTTGTTACCGAAACTATGGTAGGTCACAAGTTAGGAGAATTTTCTCTTACACGTACTTACAGAGGTCACGGTGGTAAGAAAGATAAAGGTAAAAGATAACATTATTAGCCTTAATCATGGGAAAAAGAAAACATAATTCGGCAGTAGCGATGAAAGAAGCGCGTGCAAACGTGGCTTTTGCCAAGCTAAATAATTGCCCTACTTCCCCAAGAAAGATGCGTCTTGTGGCTGATTTGGTACGTGGAGTTGAGGTAAACAAAGCTCTACAAATTCTGAAGTTTAACACGAAGGAAGCTTCTTCTCGCTTAGAGACTCTTCTTCTATCTGCAGTTGCCAACTGGCAAGCAAAGAATGAAGAAGCTCGTATGGAAGACAGTAACCTGTTCGTAAAAGAGATTCAAGTTGACTCGGCAAGAGTTTTGAAGCGTTTACGTCCAGCTCCTCAAGGTAGAGCTCACAGAATTAGAAAGCGTTCAAATCACGTTACACTCGTGGTAGGAAGTAAATCAGAAAAAGAATAAGCTGATATGGGACAAAAGACTAATCCAATAGGTAACCGTTTGGGAATCATCAGAGGATGGGATTCGGCATGGTATGGCGGAAAAGACTTCGGTGATAAGTTAGCAGAAGATCAAAAAATACGTAAGTATATTGATGCTCGTCTAGCTAAAGCCAGCGTGTCAAAAGTGATTATCGAGCGTACCTTAAAGCTCGTTACTATCACTATCTGTACTGCAAGACCTGGTATTATTATCGGGAAAGGTGGTTCTGAAGTAGACCGATTGAAAGAAGAGTTAAAGAAATTAACTCAAAAAGATGTTCAAGTGAATATCTTTGAAATCAAGAGACCAGAAATAGATGCGAAACTAGTAGGTCAATCTATCGCTCGTCAGATCGAGGGTCGTATCTCTTACCGTCGTGCGGTAAAGATGGCGATTGCTTCTGCAATGCGTATGGGTGCTGAGGGGATCAAAATTCAGGTTTCAGGTCGTTTGAATGGTGCTGAAATGGCACGTTCAGAAATGTATAAAGATGGTAGAACTCCATTACATACTTTCCGTGCGGACATCGACTACGCTCTTGTTGAATCTCATACTACTTACGGTGTTTTAGGCGTAAAAGTATGGATTTGTAAGGGTGAGTTATACGGTAAACGCGACTTAACACCTATCGAAACTTTATCGAAAGGTCCTAAGAAACCAGGTCGTGGTACTAGAGGTGGTTCACAACGTAGAAAAAGAAAGTAGTACTAAGCTCTACTAAAAAGTAAGAAAGATGTTACAACCAAAAAGAACGAAGTTCCGTAAAATGCAAAAGGGCCGCATGAAGGGTAATGCCGGACGTGGTAGCCAAATTGCTTTTGGATCTTTCGCTATTAAAGCTTTGGAAGAATGTTGGATCACATCTCGTCAAATCGAGGCTGCACGTATCGCTGCAACGCGTTACATGAAGCGTGAAGGACAAATGTGGATCTGTATTTTCCCAGACAAACCGATTACCAAGAAACCTGCAGAAGTACGTATGGGGAAAGGTAAAGGTGCTCCAGAATACTGGGCAGCTGTTGTAAGACCAGGACGCATCATGTTCGAATTGGACGGTGTATCTTTGGAGGTTGCAAAAGAAGCCCTTCGTTTGGCAGCTCAAAAGTTGCCAATAACAACTAAATTCGTAGTTCGTAGAGACTACGTTGAAGCTTAATCGATAAACTATTATTAGCGATGAAACAAGCTGTAATTATTGAAATGTCAACTGAGGAATTGGTAGGGAAACTAACTGAGGAAAGAGCTACATTAGCTAAATTAAATTTAGCACATGCAGTATCTCCACTAGAGAATCCTGTTCAAATCCGTGAAAAAAAGAAAACAGTTGCGCGTATTCTAACGGAAGTTAGAAGAAGAGAACTAGAAGCATAAACAAAGATGGAAACTAGAAATCTTAGAAAAGAACGTGTCGGTGTTGTGAAGAGCAACAAAATGGACAAGTCTGTTACCGTAATTATTGAGCGTAAGGAAAGACACGCGATGTACGGAAAGTTCGTAAAGAAATCTTCTACATTTGTAGCTCATGATGAGACAAATGACTGTAATATCGGTGATACCGTGCGCATCATGGAAACTCGTCCTTTGAGTAAATCAAAGAACTGGAGAGTAGTAGAAATCCTAGAAAGAGCGAAGTAAAATGGTACAACAGGAAAGTCGATTAAAAGTAGCCGACAATACCGGAGCCAAAGAAGTACTTTGTATCCGTGTATTAGGTGGTACTCGCAGAAGATACGCCTCATTAGGTGACAAGATCGTCGTTACAATCAAATCTGCTATACCAGCAGGTTCTGTAAAGAAAGGTCAAGTTGCTACTGCCGTAGTTGTTCGTACAAAAAAAGAAGTACGTCGTCAAGATGGATCTTATATCCGTTTCGATGATAATGCTTGTGTTTTGTTGGATACTGCTGGACAAATGAAAGGTACACGTGTTTTCGGGCCAGTTGCTCGTGAATTACGTGACAAGCAGTTCATGAAAATAGTTTCACTAGCGCCAGAGGTGCTATAAAACGATTTATGATGTCAAAATTACACATTAAAACAGGAGACACAGTAAAAGTACTTTCCGGAACCGATAACGGTAAAACTGGAAAAGTAACTTCTGTAGTTCTTGAAAAAGGAAGAGCCTTCGTTGAAGGTATTAACATGGTGTCGAAACACACAAAGCCTAGCGCAGCAAATCCACAAGGTGGAATTGTAAAACGTGAAGCTTCTATTCACATCTCTAACCTTATGGTAGTTGATTCGAAAGGTCAAGCAAGCCGTATAGGAAGAAAAATGAATGAAGAGGGCAAGCTGGTTCGTTACTCTAAAAAAACAGGGGAGGTTCTATAATGGCTTATACTCCAAGACTACAAGAGAAATATCGCAACGAGGTTGTTGCGGCTCTCACGGAGCGCATGGGTTACAAAAACATCATGCAAGTACCTAAGCTAGAGAAAATCTGTCTTAATCAAGGTATTGGTGAAGCAACTACTGACAAGAAATTAGTAGATGTTGCCGCTGAAGAAATGACTCGTATTACGGGTCAAAAAGCAGTTCATACCTTATCTAAGAAAGATATCTCTAACTTTAAGTTAAGAAAAGCGATGCCAATTGGAGTTCGTGTTACCTTACGTGGTGAGCGTATGTACGAATTCTTAGATCGTTTAGTTTCTACTGCACTACCTGCAGTTCGTGACTTCCATGGAATTAACGCCACTGGATTTGACGGAAGAGGAAATTATACTTTAGGTATCAAAGAGCAAATCATATTCCCAGAGATCTTTATTGATCAAGTGAATAAGATTACTGGTATGGATATTACGTTTGTAACATCTGCAAATACCAATAAAGAAGCTTTCGAGTTATTAAAGGAATTTGGTTTACCATTTAAAAAATAAGTAGGATGGCAAAAGAATCAATGAAAGCCAGAGAGCTTAAAAGACAAAAACTGGTAGCAAAATACGCTGAAAAGCGTGCAGCTTTAAAAGCAGCAGGTGATTATGTAGGTTTGCAAAAACTTCCAAAAGATGCCTCTCCAGTACGTTTACACAATCGTTGTAAACTTACGGGTAGACCTAAAGGATATATGCGTCAGTTCGGCGTTTCACGTGTTACTTTCCGTGAAATGGCAAACTTCGGATTAATTCCAGGTGTGAAAAAAGCTAGTTGGTAAACTGATAAAAGTTACAAATTATGTATACAGATCCAATAGCAGATTACTTAACGCGTCTTCGTAACGCCATCATGGCGAGTCACAGAGTCGTTGAAGTTCCTGCATCAAATCTAAAAAAAGAGATAACTAAGATCTTAAAAGATCAAGGTTATATCTTGAACTTCAAGTTCGAAAACAACAATGCACAAGGTACTATCAAGATTGCATTAAAATACAATGCAATTACGAAAATGCCAGCCATTACTTCTTTAAAAAGAGCTTCTAAGCCAGGATTACGTAAGTACTCTTCTTCAGCAGAAATGCCAAGAGTATTAAACGGATTAGGTGTAGCTATCGTGTCTACTTCTAAGGGAGTAATGACAGATAAAGAAGCACGTACATTAAATGTAGGTGGTGAAGTGTTATGTTACGTTTATTAATCAACGGAAAACATTAAGAAATGTCAAGAATAGGTAAACAACCGGTCGTAATTCTAGAAGGAACTACCGTTACTGTATCTTCATCAAATGAAGTTACCGTTAAGGGTAAGCTTGGTGAATTATCTCTGCAGGTTACAGAACCAATCGCCGTAAGAGTCGAGGAATCTGTTGTTACTGTTGAAAGACCAAACGATCAAAAAGAAGTGAGAGCTAAGCATGGTTTATACCGTGCTTTGATCCATAACATGATCGAAGGAGTTTCAAAAGGGTACACAAAAGAACTTGAACTTGTAGGTGTAGGGTATCGTGCCGCAAACAGAGGTCAAATTTTAGAACTTAGTTTAGGTTTCTCTCACAACATTGTGTTAGAAGTTTGTCCTGAGGTGAAAATTGAAACGGTTTCAGATAAGGGTAAAAACCCTATCGTGAAATTAGCGTCACACGATAAGCAACTTATCGGTATGGTAGCGGCTAAAATCCGCTCTATGAGAAAACCTGAGCCGTACAAAGGAAAAGGTATCAAGTTCGTAGGTGAACAAATTAGAAGAAAAGCAGGTAAAACTGCAGGCTAAAAATAAAAGCTATGGCATTGTCAAAAGAATATAGAAGAAAGCGTATCAAAATGCGTGTTCGTAAGAACATCAGTGGTACTGCCTCGACTCCAAGACTTTCAGTTTTTAGAAGTAACAAATCGATTTACGCTCAGTTAATCGATGATTTAGCAGGTACAACGTTGTTGTCTGCTGCATCTACTGATAAAGCTGCAAAAGTTGAAGGGACGAAAAGTGAACAAGCCAACCTAGTTGGTAAAGCCCTTGCTGAAAAAGCTGTTGCTGCTGGAATCACAGAATGTGTTTTCGATAGAAATGGTTATTTATACCACGGAAGAATTAAATCTTTAGCCGATGGTGCTAGAGAAGGTGGACTTAAATTCTAAGAAATTATGGCAAGTAAATACTATAACCTAGAAAAGGTAAAGCCTTCTGGCATCGAGCTTAAAGAACGCTTAGTTGGTATCCAACGTGTTACTAAAGTAACTAAAGGTGGTAGAACATTCAGTTTCTCTGCTATTATGGTTGTTGGTGATGAAGCAGGTGTTGTAGGTCACGGAATGGGTAAAGCTCATGAAGTTGTTTCTGCAATCACTAAAGCTACGGAAGACGCAAAGAAAAACTTATACCGTATTCCTGTTGTGAACGGAACGATCCCTCACGAGCAAAACGGTAAATTTGGTGGATCTCGTATCTTCATGCGTCCTGCATCTCATGGTACAGGAGTTATCGCGGGTGGTGCAATGCGTGCAGTAGTTGAATCTGTAGGTATTCACGATATCTTAGCGAAATCTAAAGGTTCATCGAACCCTCACAATGTAGTAAAAGCAACTATGGATGCTTTATTACAAATGAGAGATGCACGTTCAGTTGCAACTCAAAGAGGAATTTCTATGAGCAAAGTCTTTAACGGTAAATAAGGAAAAGATGGCTAAAATTAGAATTAAGCAAGTTCGTAGTAAGATCGATAGACCAGAGCGTCAAAAGAGAACTCTTGAAGCACTAGGTCTCACGAAGATCAATCAAGTAGTAGAGCACGAAGGTACCCACCAAATTTTGGGTATGGTGAATGCTGTAAAGCACTTGATCGAGGTAGAAGAAGTTAAGTAAGAACCATTAAAGGAATCGTAAGATGAATTTAAGTAATTTGAAACCAGCCCCTGGCTCGGTGAAAAATAGAAAGCGTATTGCACGTGGTCAGGGTTCTGGTCAAGGTGGTACAGCTACAAGAGGACATAACGGGCAAAAGTCACGTTCTGGTTACTCTAGAAAAATAGGTTTCGAAGGTGGTCAAATGCCTTTGCAACGTCGTGTCCCTAAGTTTGGGTTCAAGAACATTAACCGTGTAGAATACAAGGGTATTAATCTTGATATAATCCAAGCTTTAGTAGACGCTAAGAAAATTAAAGACGAAGTAAATTTTGAAATTTTAATGGCTAATGGTTTAGCGCGCAAAAACGACCTAGTAAAAATATTAGGTAGAGGCGTGTTAACTACTAAATTAAACATTACAGCTCATAAATTTACAGCTACTGCTAAAGCCGCTATCGAAGCAGCTGGTGGTAATGCTACAACCCTTTAATAAGCCCCCATACTTATGAAGAATTTGATCGAGACACTTAAGAATATTTGGAAGATTGAAGAACTAAGAGGAAGAATTCTAACCACGTTAGGGTTCTTACTTATTTACCGTTTAGGTTCGTTCGTAGCCCTTCCAGGTATTGATCCACAACAGTTAGATGCTTTGCAAAATCAAACATCTGATGGTTTATTAGGATTGTTGAATATGTTTACGGGTGGTGCATTCTCACAAGCCTCAATTATGGCTTTGGGTATCATGCCTTACATTTCGGCATCTATTGTAATTCAGTTAATGACTATGGCTGTACCTTATTTGCAGAAACTGCAAAAAGATGGTGAGAGTGGTAGAACGAAAATCTCTCAGATTACGCGTTATCTAACTGTATTGATCACTTGCTTTCAAGCACCGGGTTATATTGCCAACCTTAAAGCTACTTTACCAGCTGAAGCCTTCTTGTTATCAAGTGGTTCATTCTGGTTCTCTAGTATCGTAATCTTAGTAACAGGTACCATGTTTGCAATGTGGTTAGGTGAGAAGATTACTGATAGAGGTATTGGGAACGGTATTTCACTATTAATTATGGTGGGTATTATTGCGAGTCTTCCTCAAGCATTCTTGTTCGAGGTCGGAAGAGCAAAACCATTAATCATTTTAGTAGAATTGGTAATTATGTTAGTTGTAATTTTCGCTTCTGTACTATTGGTACAAGGTGTACGACGCATTCCAATTCAATATGCAAAAAGAGGTGCTACGGCACAAGTTGCTGCTGCTCGTCAGTACTTACCACTTAAGGTAAATGCTTCGGGTGTAATGCCAATTATCTTCGCGCAAGCTATCATGTTTATACCTATAACTTTCGCTGGATTATCAGAATCTGAAGGAGTGCAAAATTTTGTTGCAACTTTCTCTGATTTCTCAGGATTTTGGTATAATTTTGTGTTCGCAATTTTAATCATCCTATTCACCTATTTCTACACAGCAATTACGGTTAATACAAACCAAATGGCTGATGATTTGAAACGTAATGGTGGATTTGTTCCTGGTGTTAAACCTGGGAAAGATACCGCTGGTTTCTTGGATGCTGTGATGTCGAGAATCGTGTTGCCTGGTTCGGTGTTTTTAGCTTTACTAGCTATATTACCTGCCTTCGCTATGAATGCTGGTATTAACCAGTCTTTTGCACAGTTCTTTGGAGGTACTTCTCTTCTGATTATGGTAGGTGTTGTTTTAGACACACTACAACAAGTTGAAGGTTACCTATTAAATCGTCATTATGATGGTTTAATGAAATCTGGTCGTATGACTGGGAAATCAGGAATGTAAAATTTTCTCATGATCTATTACAAGACTGAAGAGGAAATTGAGCTAATAAGAGAAAGTTCTTTACTTGTTGCAAAAACTCACGCCGAAGTGGCGAAACTGATTCAACCTGGAGTTACCACTCTAGTGTTAGATAAGGTCGCAGAGGAGTTCATCAGAGATAATGGTGGTATTCCAGGCTTCAAAGGTTATAGTGGTTTTCCAAACACTTTATGTGTTTCCCCTAACGAACAGGTGGTTCATGGAATTCCAAATAACCAAGCTTTAGAATCGGGAACGATTTTATCTTTGGACTGTGGTGTTAAGAAAAACGGATTCTTTGGCGATTCTGCCTTTACTTATGAAGTAGGGGAAGTAGCTAAAGATGTGCTAGAGTTATTAAGAGTAACTCGTGAATCTCTTTATAAGGGAATCGAAGCAGCAGTAGCCGGTAATCGCATTGGCGATATCGGACACGCCGTTCAACTACACGCAGAACGAAATGGCTATACGGTTGTTAGAGAATTAGTAGGACATGGTGTTGGTGCAAACCTTCACGAGAGTCCAGAAGTTCCTAACTACGGTAAGCGAGGTAGAGGCGTGAAATTACAAGAAGGATTGGTAATCGCTATAGAACCTATGGTAAACATGGGAGTTAAAGAGATTGTACAATTAGATGACGGTTGGACCATTAATACCGCCGACATGAAACCTTCAGCACATTTTGAGCATACGATTGTAGTTCGAAAAGGTAAAGCAGAGATATTGTCGTCATTCGACTATATCGACGAAGTATTAAAAAACAAAAATTAGTGTATGGCTAAACAAGCATCTATAGAGCAAGACGGAGTGATTATCGAATCACTTTCAAATGCAATGTTCCGAGTAGAACTAGAAAATGGACACATTTTAACAGCTCACATCTCCGGAAAGATGCGAATGCACTATATCAAATTGTTACCAGGTGACAAGGTTAAATTAGCTATGTCGCCTTACGATTTGACGAAAGGCCGAATTACTTACAGATACTAAATAAAGTCAAAGATGAAAGTAAGAGCATCAATCAAAAAAAGAAGTGCTGACTGCCAAATTGTGCGCAGAAAAGGACGTCTTTACGTAATTAACAAAAAGAACCCTAAGTTCAAACAAAGACAAGGCTAGTCCTTGATCTAAAAAACATTCTATGGCAAGAATTGCAGGGGTAGATTTACCTACAAACAAAAGAGGAGTAATCGGTTTAACTTACATTTTCGGTGTAGGAAGAACACGAGCAGAGGAAATCCTTACTAAGGCCGGTGTTGATCTCAACACAAAGGTTCAGGATTGGAATGATAACGAATTGAATGAAATTCGTACTATCATGTCAGACTACACTATCGAAGGTGAGTTAAGATCTGAAGTTCAACTAAACATCAAGCGATTGATGGATATTGGTTGTAACAGAGGACAACGTCATCGTGCGGGATTACCGTTAAGAGGTCAAAGAACCAAAAACAACTCACGTACGAGAAAGGGTAGAAGAAAAACTGTTGCTAACAAAAAGAAAGCAACTAAATAGTAGGTAGCTATGGCTAAGACAAACAAAAAGAGAAACGTAAAGGTAGAGGCTGTCGGACAGGCTCATATCCATTCGTCTTTCAACAACATCATCATCTCTCTTACCAATAACGCGGGCCAAGTAATTTCATGGTCTTCTGCTGGTAAGCAAGGGTTTAAGGGTTCTAAAAAGAACACTCCTTATGCTGCTCAAACAGCTGCTGAAGATTGCGCGAAAGTAGCTCATGAAGCAGGTTTGAGAAAAGTTAAAGTTTATGTGAAGGGACCAGGTAATGGTCGTGAATCTGCAATCCGTACGTTACACAACAACGGAATTCAGGTATCTGAAATTGTAGATGTTACTCCTCAACCGCACAACGGTTGTCGTCCTCCTAAACGTAGAAGAGTTTAATCCCTTAAAATCTAAGAAATGGCAAGATATACAGGTCCAAAAACCAAAATTGCACGTAGATTCGGTGAGGCAATCTTCGGTGCTGACAAATCGTTAGAGAAGAAAAACTACGGTCCAGGTCAACACGGAAACTCACGTAGAAGATCTAAGCAGTCTGAATATTCAGTACAACTGCTAGAGAAGCAAAAAGCAAAATATACTTACGGTATTCTTGAAAAGCAATTCCGTAACTTATATAAGAAAGCATCTTCAAAAACGGGTGTAACAGGTGAAATCCTTTTACAACTGTGTGAAAGAAGATTAGACAACACTGTTTACAGAATGGGAATTTCTCCTACGCGTAGTGGTGCTCGTCAATTAGTATCTCACCGTCACATTACTGTGAATGGTGGTATCGTAAACATTCCTTCGTACTCTATGCGTCCTGGTGATGTAATTGAAGTTCGTGAGAAATCAAAAGCACTTGAAGCAATTACTGATGCAGTAAGATCAAATTCAGCTGTTTATGAGTGGTTGGAATTCAACCCAGATACATTAAAAGGTACTTTCGTTACAGTTCCAGAGCGTACACAAATCCCTGAGAATATCAAGGAGCAGTTGATCGTAGAATTGTACTCTAAGTAATAATTAAGACAAGTTAAAGATTCATCATATGGCAATATTAAATTTCCAGAAGCCCGATAGAGTATTCATGGTAAACTCTGACGACAACCAAGGTCAGTTTGAGTTCCGCCCTTTAGAACCTGGTTACGGTTTAACAGTTGGAAATGCTCTACGTAGAGTATTACTTTCTTCTCTAGAGGGATTTGCCATTTCTTCAGTACGTATTGATGGTGTAGACCATGAGTTCTCTACTATTGATGGTGTTGTAGAAGATGTTACAGAAATCATCTTAAACTTAAAGCAAGTTCGTTTTAAGAAACAAGTTGAAGATGTTGAGAACGAAACAGTTCAAGTATCAGTATCTGGACAAGATCAGTTAAAAGCTGGTGATATCGGAAAGTTTATTTCTGGTTTCCAAATTTTAAATCCTGATTTAGTAATCTGTAACATGGATTCTAAGGTGAAAATTGATATGGTATTATCCATTATCAAAGGACGCGGATTTGTTACTGCTGAAGAGCAAAACATTGAAGAAGCACCTCTTGGAACGATCGCAACAGACTCGATCTTCACACCAATAAAGAATGTGAAGTTTGAGATTGAGAATTTCCGTGTTGAACAAAAGACTGACTACGAAAAGTTAATCTTTGATGTGATCACTGATGGTTCTATCGATCCTAAAGATGCTTTAACTGAAGCTGCCAAAATCTTAATTCACCACTTCATGTTATTCTCTGATGAGCGTATCACGTTGGAGGATGAAGAAACTTCTTCTGAAAATCAATACGACGAAGAGTCTCTGAAAATGAGACAACTTCTACAGTCGAAATTGACAGAGATGGATCTTTCAGTAAGAGCATTAAACTGCTTGAAAGCTGCCGAAGTGGATACATTAGGTGACTTGGTTACTTTTAATAAAAGCGATTTAATGAAGTTTAGAAACTTCGGAAAAAAATCGTTGACTGAATTAGACGAATTAGTTGCTGTGAAGGGTCTTAACTTCGGTATGGACACTACTAAGTACAAATTAGACAAGGAATAGCGTCATGAGACACGGAAAGAAATTCAATCACTTAGGAAGAAAGGCTGCCCACCGTAAAGCGATGTTGGCAAATATGGCCTGTTCATTGATTGAGCACAAAAGAATAAACACAACTGTGGCGAAAGCGAAAGCATTGAAACAATATGTTGAGCCATTAATCACAAAAGGAAAGGACGATTCTACGCACTCTCGTAGAGTAGTATTTAGTTACCTTAAGCAAAAAGAAACAATCAAAGAATTGTTTGGTGCTGTTGTAGCTAAAATTGGTGATCGTCCTGGTGGATACACTCGTATCATCAAAACGGGTAATCGTTTAGGTGATAATGCTGAGATGTGTATGATTGAGTTGGTTGATTTCAACGAAGTTTACACTAACGGTAAAGAGACTAAGAAAACTAAAACACGTAGACGTAAGAAAACTACTACTGATGTAGTAGAAGAAGCGCCTGCAGTTGAGGAAGCTCAAGTAGTAGAAGAAACTCCTGCTACGGAGGAACAATCGTCAGACGATGCAAACAAAGACGCATAAGAGACAATTGTTTACTATTCTCTAAATACAAATTAAAGGATAGGGCTTCGGCTTTATCCTTTTTTTATGATTTTTGATTTTCGATGAAATACCAAGTAAAACAAAAAGCCGTACTACTTCTGGAAGATGGAACCATCTTTCACGGGCATGCTGCAGGTCTCAAAGGAACCGCAACAGGAGAAGTTTGTTTTAATACCGGAATGACTGGGTATCAAGAGATCTTTACCGATCCTTCATATACTGGTCAGATGATGCTGACTACCAATGCTCATATTGGTAACTACGGTGTTCATAAGGATGAAGTAGAATCTGATAGCGTGAAAATTTCGGGTCTAATCTGTAAAGATTTTAACGATCATAATTCACGTCCTGATTCAAGTATGTCTTTACAGGAATATTTTGAGCAAGAAGGCTTAGTTGCGATTTGTGATGTTGATACTCGCGCTTTAGTACGTTATGTACGCGATAAAGGTGCGATGAACGCCATCATCTCTTCTGAGAATTTAGATGTTGACTTTTTGAAAGCAGAACTAGCTAAGGTTCCAAGTATGGACGGTTTAGAGCTTTCATCTACAGTATCAACTAAAGAAGCTTATACTTTTGGTGATGAGAATGCTGCGATGAAAGTTGCTGTTCTCGACTTGGGAGTGAAGAAAAATATATTGCGTTGTTTAAGCGATAGAGGCTGTTTCTTGAAGGTTTTCCCTATGCATACTTCTATGGAAGATATGTTGGCTTGGAATCCTGATGGTTTTTTCTTGTCTAATGGTCCTGGTGATCCGAGTGCAATGCCAAAAGTTATTGCAGAAGTAAGTAAGATTCTTGAGGCAGGCTTTCCAATTTTCGGTATCTGTTTAGGACACCAAATGATTGGTCTTTCTTCAGGATTAACAACTTATAAAATGCACAATGGACACAGAGGGATCAACCATCCAGTATTCAACATAGATACTGGTAAAGGTGAAATTACTTCTCAAAACCACGGTTTTTCCATTAGCATGGAGAGTTTGGAAGGGCATGATAATATCGTTCTTACACACAAAAACTTAAACGATAATACAGTGGAAGGTATTCGATTGAAAGATCGTTCGTGCTTCTCAGTACAATACCACCCAGAGTCTTCTCCAGGGCCACACGATTCTCGTTACCTATTCGATCAGTTCGTAAATAACATCAAAGCACATAAAAACTAGTTTTAGAATGACTTTAATTTCTGATATCCACGCACGACAAATTCTTGATTCAAGAGGTAACCCAACTTTAGAAGTTGATGTAGTTACTGAATCGGGTGCATTCGGTCGTGCTGCGGTTCCTTCTGGAGCTTCTACAGGTAAACACGAAGCTGTTGAATTGAGAGATGGTGATTCATCTATTTACATGGGAAAAGGTGTTCTTAAAGCCATCGACAATGTAAATGGACCACTTTATGATTCTTTAGTGGGTATGCCAGTTGAAGATCAAGCAGGAATAGATCAGTTGATGATTGATATTGATGGTACTCCAAATAAATCAATTATTGGTGCAAATGCAATGTTGGCTATTTCTTTGGCAAGTGCTAAAGCAGCAGCTGCATCAACAGGGCAAATGCTTTACAATTACATCGGAGGAGTAAATGCGCGTACGCTACCTATTCCAATGATGAATATTTTAAATGGTGGTTCGCATGCAGATAATGCGATCGACTTTCAAGAGTTTATGGTAATGCCTGTTGGAGCAGAAACATTCTCTGAGTCTTTAAGAATGGGAACGGAAATTTTCCACCACTTAAAAGCAGTTTTAAAATCGAAAGGATTAGCTACTAACGTAGGTGATGAAGGTGGTTTTGCACCGAATTTACGTTCGAATGTTGAAGCTATGGAAATGGTTTTACAAGCTATTGAAAAAGCAGGTTACCGTCCAGGAGAAGACGTTTACGTTTCTATGGATGCTGCAGCTTCAGAATTCTACAATGCCGAAGAAGGTGTGTACCACTTCCACCAATCTACAGGAGAGAAATTAACTTCTGCTGAGATGGTTGATTACTGGGCAGACTGGTGTAAGAAATACCCTATCCTTTCTATTGAAGATGGATTGGATGAAGACGACTGGTCAGGTTGGAAAAACCTTACTGAGCGTTTAGGAGATAAAATACAATTGGTAGGTGACGATTTGTTTGTTACAAACGTAGATCGTCTATCAAGAGGAATCAATGAGGGTATCGCAAATTCACTTTTGGTAAAAGTAAATCAAATTGGTACCTTAACAGAAACGATTAACGCTGTGCAAATGGCGCAAATCAATTCTTATACTTCTGTGATGAGCCACCGCTCTGGAGAAACAGAAGACAACACGATTGCTGACTTAGCAGTAGCTTTGAATACTGGACAGATCAAAACAGGATCTGCTTCTCGTTCCGACCGTATGGCTAAGTACAACCAACTCCTTCGTATTGAAGAAGCACTGGGCGATACGGTAATCTTCCCTGGTAAGGATTTTAAATTCTTAAAATAAGCCGAAACAAAGCTTTTGGCTTTGATTTTGCATTGGGGACGAACGGAATACATTAACGATCAATAAACGGAATAGATGTCAGATTTTGCAGAAATAATATATGATGGAAAGAGCTATCAACTGCCAGTAGTAGAAGGTAGTGAAGGTGAAAAAGCTATTGATATTAGTAAGTTAAGAGGTGCTTCGGGCCTTATTACAATTGATAAAGGATTTAAGAATACTGGAGCTACAGAAAGTGCAATCACTTTCTTAGATGGTGAAAAAGGAATTTTACGCCATAGAGGTTATAGCATCGAAGAGTTGGCAGACAAGTCATCGTTCATCGAGGTTTCTTATTTAGTGATTTACGGAGAGCTTCCTACTCAAGAGGAATTGAGTGCTTTTAAAAACGATATTACTCAACATACTTTGGTGCACGAAGATGTGAAAGCAATCTTAGATGGTTTTCCTTCTAAAGCTCATCCAATGGGAGTACTTTCTTCACTAGTATCTTCTTTAACTGCATTCTATCCAAAGTCTTTAGACCCTAACCGTTCTGTAGAAGAAGTAAATGGTACCATTATCCGTTTATTGGCTAAGTTGCCAACTTTGGCTGCTTGGGCATTTAAAAACCGTGTACGTCAGCCTTTAGTGTACCCAAATAACAATTTGGACTACTGCTCTAACTTCTTACGTATGATGTTTGGTTTACCAACTGAGGAGTATAATATCAATCCAGTTGTTGCCAATGCACTCGATAAATTATTGATTCTTCACGCCGATCACGAGCAAAACTGTTCTGCATCAACTGTTCGTATTGTAGGTTCGTCGCACGCTAGTTTATACGCATCTGTTTCTGCTGGTATTGCAGCCCTTTGGGGACCACTTCACGGTGGAGCTAACCAAGCGGTTATCGAAATGTTAGAAAATATTAAAGCCGATGGTGGAGATGTTTCTAAATATGTTGTCAAAGCAAAAGACAAGTCAGACCCTTTCCGTTTAATGGGATTTGGACACAGAGTTTATAAAAACTTCGATCCTCGTGCGCGTATCATTAAAAAAGCGGCAGACGATGTATTAAATGCTTTAGGAATTGAAGATCCAGTATTAGAAATTGCTCAAGAATTAGAAGCTGTTGCATTGAAAGATCAATACTTCATCGACAGAGGTTTATACCCTAACGTTGATTTCTATTCAGGTATCATCTACCGTGCTTTAGGTATCCCAACGGATATGTTTACAGTAATGTTTGCATTAGGTCGTTTACCAGGTTGGATTGCTCAATGGAAAGAAATGCGTGAAAATGGTGACCCAATCGGTCGTCCACGTCAAGTATACACGGGACATAACGAAAGACCTTACGTTCCGATGAACGAACGTTAAGATTTTATACTATTTCAATAAAAAGCCCGAGCATTTGCTCGGGCTTTTTTTATTTGTCGATAGTATACCCAATCCCGTAGAATAAATATCTTTGAGTAAACAGAATCGCAATGGCATATAAAAGTTTAGAAGCCTGTATTCAGGATCTTGAAAAGAACGGTCAACTTATTCGTATAAAAGAAGAAGTTGACCCTTATTTGGAAATGGCTTCTATACAGTTGCGTGCCTATGAGAAGGGAGCTAGTGCTATACTTTTTGAAAAGGTGAAAGGTTCTGAGTTTAGAGCATTATCGAATTTATTTGGCGATATCGATCGTTCGCGCTTTTTGTTTCGCGATACCATGGAAATGGTACAGAATATTGCTCTTCTGAAGAAAGACCCTTTATTGGCTTTAAAAAGCCCTTTAAAGTATATGTCTACACCTAAGCATTTGTACAATGCTTTGCCCAAAAAAGTTTCAAAACGTAGTGCTGGATTTTCAGAAACTACCATCGATAAGCTTCCTCAGATTACTTGCTGGAAAAAAGACGGTGGTCCTTTTATCACCCTACCCATTGTTTATACCGAAGATGTATATCAATCCGGTTGGACTAAATCCAATATGGGAATGTATCGTATTCAACTGGGTGGAAATGATTATATCCAAAATGAAGAAATAGGATTGCATTATCAAATTCACAGAGGAATAGGAGTGCACCAATCAAAAGCTAATGCCAAAGGCGAACCTTTAAAGGTGAGCATTTTTGTGGGTGGTCCTCCAGCTTTAACTTTTTCGGCAGTAATGCCTTTACCCGAAGGAATGCCAGAATTGGCATTTGCGGGTATGTTAGGAGGAAAGCGTATGCGTTACTTTAAAGAGGATGGTTATACCGTTTGTGCCGATGTCGATTTTGTGATTACTGGTGAGGTGTATCCACACGATGTAAAACCCGAAGGTCCTTTTGGAGATCATTTGGGCTATTACAGTTTGAAACACGACTTTCCAGTAATGAAAGTCCATAAGGTATATCATAAAGAAAATGCAATTTGGCCATTCACTGTGGTGGGTAGACCTCCACAAGAGGATACTAGCTTTGGTGCTATGATTCACGAATTGGCTGGCGACACCATTCAGATGGAATTACCAGGTGTTAAGGCAGTTCACGCTGTAGATGCAGCTGGAGTTCATCCGCTTCTTTTTGCTATTGGTTCGGAGCGTTATACCCCTTATGTAAAAGAGCGTTATCCCGCAGAAATTTTAACCCAAGCCAATCATATTTTGGGCTTCGGACAAATGTCTTTAGCTAAGTTCTTATTCATCGCTGCCGAAGAAGGTAATAAAGCTTTGAATATAGATGATGAAGAGGCCTTTGTTCAGTATATACTAGAACGTGTCAACTGGAAAAGAGATTTACATTTCTATACTAAAACAAGCATAGATACCCTCGACTATTCTGGCGAAGGATTGAATACAGGTTCTAAAGTGGTGATTGCAGCAGCAGGTGAGCAATGTAGAACTTTGGCTCAGACTTTTGAATCTACGAATGCAAACCCCGAAGGAATTACAAATGTTAAAGTGGTTGCTCCTGGTATTTTAGCTGTTTCTTGTACAACCTTCGAGACGTATGAAAAGGCAAGTGCAGAAATGGAATCTTGGGCGAATTCTTTAAAAGAGTATTTAGGAGAACAAGTAAACTCTCTGCCTTTACTCATCCTATGCGATGATGCTGATTTTGTAGCGGAGACTTATAATAATTTCTTGTGGTCGACTTTCACTAGAGCAAATCCATCGCATGATATTTACGGAATAGACTCGTTTACAAGACATAAACATTGGGGCTGTAAAGGACCTTTAATGATAGATACACGTATTAAACCTCATCACGCCCCACCATTGCTTTTAGATAAAGAAGTAGAGAAGAGAGTAGATGTGTTGTTTGCTAATCACTCAGAATTGTCTAAGCTGTAATACTACATTTGCCATACTGAGCTTGTCGAAGTACGAAAAGTGAATATACTTAGTCTTCGATAAACTCAGACTGACAATTCATTTCATTCTGACTCCTGTCTCCTGACTTCTTTTTACTGACTTTTAAAAAGCCTACTTTTGCAATCGATGAAAGAACAAATCTTAATAGAACAAGCAAAAGCTTATTTAGAGCTGTGTTACCGCGAATTGAACAAAGAAGATTTGTTGGAGAAGCGTTGGCAAGTAGTTCAGAATTCAATTAAGAAAACAGGAACTTACGAGCTCTTGGATTTTGAATTGGATTATGGGACCAAGGTGGCTTGGCGTAATGCTAATAAATGCATAGGAAGACTATTCTGGCGTTCGATGGAGGTTTTAGATAAACGCTCATTAGATACTATTGATGAAGTTTTTGAAGCTTTATTTGAGCATATAGATTTCGCTACAAACGGAGGGAATATTCGTTCTGAAATCACGGTTTTTAATGCACATTAAGGGATTCAATTATGGAATCCACAGCTTTTAGGATTTCCGGGCTATGTTCAAGAAAATGGTTCTGTAATCGGTGATTCTAAAAATGTAGAATTCACTCAGAAGTGTATAGACTTAGGTTGGGAGCCTAAAATGGGAGCTTTTGATATATTGCCTTTAGTGGTGAAAATAGGCGATGATGCTCCCGTTTTAAGAGAGATTCCAACAGAGATTATAACTTTAGTTTCTATAGAGCACCCAAGCATTGAAGCTTTCAAAGAGTTGAATCTACAATGGTATTCAACGCCCATCATTTCTAACATGACTTTAGAAATTGGAGGGATAGAGTTTTTATCAGCTCCTTTTAACGGCTGGTATATGGGTACAGAAATTGGTGCTCGTAATTTAGCCGATGAAGATCGTTATAATCTACTTCCAACAGTAGCCAAACTAATGGGCTTAGAAATCCGAGATAAAAATAGTCTTTGGAAAGATAGAGCGCTAGTAGAATTGAATCAGGCGGTATTGTATTCTTTCCGCAAGGCAGGAGTGAAAATTATCGACCATCACTCGGCTTCCAAACAGTTTATGCAATTTATGCGTCAGGAATCCAAAGAGGGTAGAGATATTACCGCCGATTGGTCATGGATCGTGCCACCAAGTGCAGGGTCAACGATGAAAGTATTTCACACAGAAATGCAGGACATCGTAGTGAGCCCTAACTATTTCTATCAAGAAAACCCTTGGGATTAAGCTTCAATCTGTCTCTGACGAATAGCTTCGTAAAGAATAACAGCCGTAGCTACAGACACGTTAAGTGATTCCGTTTTACCAAACATAGGAATACGCGTTCTAGCATCAGCTAATTCTAAAATATCTTCAGAAATACCATCTTCTTCAGAACCCATTACAATGACAACTGGGTCTACAAAAGGAACATCGTAAAGATCTGTATCCGATTTCTCGGTACAAGCCACTACTTTAAGTCCACTTTTCTTAAGATACTTTAAACTGTGGTGAAGATTCTGTTCTCTACAAATCGGAATGTGCATCAAAGCTCCAGTAGAAGTGTTCATCGCATCAGAGTTTAACTGAGCACCCCCAATTTTAGGTAAAATGATCGCGTTGACACCACAAGCCTCTGCCGTACGAGTAATGGCTCCGAAGTTACGCACATCGGTAATTCTATCGAGCATTAAGAAGATAGGAGATTTTCCTTCTTCGTAGGTTTTCATCAACACATCTCCTAGCGTATAAAAGTTTACAGGCGATACAAAAGCAAAAACACCTTGGTGCTCTTTATGAGTAAGTCGGTTTAGTTTTTCAACTGGTACGGCTTTAAACATAATATTTTGCTCTTTTAAAAGGGCACGCAATTCCATGGCTAAACCAGTGTTGACACCTTTCTCCATAAAGATTTTATCGAATTCTTTACCTTCACGAACAGCGTCCATTACAGCTTGTAATCCAAAAACCTCTAAACTCTTTTGTAAACGATCTTTCTTCATAGGCGCAAAAGTACGATTATTCGCTCTCAAGCAAGAATTCTGTTTCCGATTTGTCGAGTAAATCTTGAGAAATGCTTTTGTTGGTTTTCGCGCCCAACTTTTTAATCTTCTCTACACTGGTCACCAAGTTCCCTCTTCCGGTGTGCAGCTTCCCTTGTGCCGCCTCATATTTTTTGTGGGCATTGTCAATAGCTTTCCCCACCCCTTCGAGATCAGTCACAAATCCACAGAATTTTTCATACAAAGCTCCCGATTGTCGAGCGATTTCTAACACGTTTTTCTTTTGGTTTTCTTGTTGCCAGATAAAAGACACCGTTCGCATGGTAGCCATCAAGGTAGAAGTGCTCACCAAAATGATGTTCTTGTTTAGTGCCAAATTGAAAATTTCAGCATCTTCTTGAAGGGCAAAGGTCAGGGCAGGTTCAATAGGAACGAACATCAAAACGTAATCGGGTGTATTGATGCTGTATAAGTTTGGGTAGTCTTTGCTCGCTAAGTCTTTTATATGTTTTTTAAGGCTCTCTAAATGTTGTTTTAAAAAGACTTGTTTCTGGAGGTCATCTTCAGTATTTACAAACTGCTCGTAGGCTGTAAGCGATACTTTGGAGTCGATGATTAAATTTTTGTGGTCTGGTAAATCGATGATGCAATCGGGACGTTTGTCGTTTCCGTCTTCATCTTTCATGGAGTTTTGAGTACGGAAATGAACCCCTTTGTTTAAGCCCGATTTTTCGAGGAGTACTTCCAATTGCAATTCGCCCCAGTCACCTTGAACTTTAGAATCACCCTTTAGGGCTTTTGTCAAGTTGATAGCATCTTGACTTATTTTTTGATTTGCTTCTTGGAGTAGCGTGATTTGTTTCGCCAATCCAGCTCTGCTTTCCTGATCTTTTACGTATTTATCTTCAACACTCTCTTCGAAGCTTTTAATTTTCTCTCCAAGCGGTTTTAAAATTTGATCGATGTTCTTTTGGTTTTGCTCGGCAAACTTCTCCGATTTCTTTTCCAAAATGGTATTCGCCATATTCTCGAACTGTGTTTGCAATTGCTTTTGCTGTTCTATTAAGCGCTTGCCTTCTTCGTCGAGTTTTGATTTTAAAGTATCTATCAGAGTATTTCTAGAAGATACATCTCCTTTCAAATTCCCGATAAGCTCCTCTTTCTCTCGGTTTTCTTTTTCGACTTTTTCTGAACGTTCTTTCTCAGAAGCGTATAACTCCTTAGAAACGTATTTGTCGAGTTCAAAGTTTTGCTCATTTTTAGGAGCTTTACTTTTGCTGTATAAAATTCCAATGCTGATCCCAGCTCCCAATCCAATCAATAAGTAAACGATTTCCATAAGTACCTTTTATAAACGTAATGTATAATCTAATAATGACAACTGCTGACAATCATCAGCTAAATTCCAATCGATGGTTTCTTTGCCCACCCGATTTAAGTATTCGTTGGTTTTAGAAAAAGGTTTGGAGCCAAAGAATCCATTCCGAGCCGAAAAGGGGGATGGGTGTACCGATTTAATGATGCAATGTTTCTCTTCATTTATCAACTTTAATTTATTTTGTGCGAAATTCCCCCAGAGGATAAAGACGATATTTTCGCATTTTCGAGAAATCAGTTCGATGATAGTATCGGTAAATATTTCCCAACCTTTTTTTTGATGTGAACCCGGTTCGTGAGCTCTAACAGATAAGGTGGCGTTTAAAAGTAGAACACCTTGCTCAGCCCATCGCTCTAGATTCCCAGATGTAGGAATGCTACAATCTAAATCGCTTTGTAGCTCTTTGAAAATATTCTTCAAGGAGGCTGGGGTTTTCATTCCATTGGCAACTGAAAAACTTAAGCCATTAGCTTGTCCGTAGTTATGATAAGGATCTTGTCCTATAATGACCACTTTAACTTCTTCCAAGCTTTTCTTGTTTAGTGCGCTAAATGTTAATTCGGCAGGCGGAAAGATGCTGTGTTCTTGTCTTTCAACTTCTACAAAAGCACAGAGTTCTTTGAAATAATCTTTTTCAAATTCGCTTGCTAAATGTTTAATCCAAGAAGTATTTAGGGCTTCAATCATGAAGTAAAAATAAGGGAATTTTCTGTTGATTGTTTAAATCCCACACTTTTTCTAGGTTCATTTTTTTGATTTATTAATTGTTTGAGTACATCAAATACTTGTGAGAATTTATGGTCATAGTTAGCTTCTAGGGTTAGATATTTCTATGGTCACATTTTGTGACCTTAAACCTTCTCGTTGTGCTTTTAATTTTATCCATTCATCTTCGGTGATTTGAAACATAAAGTCCTTTGGGAATCTTTCGATATTCCTTTTTACAGCCTGGTTGAGCACCTTAGTTTGTACTCCATAAAGAATTGTCAAATCGCTATCGAGCATAATTTTTTGATTTTTTTACAAAAAAAAATACGAGCTGTAATTTGTTTATTAATAAGTGTATTGTTATTCACTTGTCTGAACTTTAATTAATTATAACATTTGTGTTTTAAACTAAATTACAAAATAATAAAAACAAGCCCCAATTGATGGCATCCTATTTGCTCAATAAATTTTTAGTATTTTTGCGCCACATTAAAACCGAGAAACATGAAAAAGGTCGTATTTATTGCCGCTTTATTTATTGTAGCTATTGCTGCACAATCTTGCTGTGTAACAGCTAATTGCCCAGGTGTGGCACAAGTTGAAACACCACAAAGCAATTCATAAATGAATTGGATAGCCCTTACAGACTATTCAGAAATACAAAAGGCTCTGGAACAATCTGAGCCTTTTCTTGTGTTTAAGCACAGCACTCGATGTTCTATTTCATCTATGGCATTAAGTCGTTTTGAAAGAAGTTATAGTCTTGAAGCTGTACAAGCATTTTATTTAGATTTGATAGCATACCGCTCAATTTCTAATCAATTATCTGACGAATTCGGTATTGAGCATCAATCGCCGCAACTTTTATTCATTCAGAGCGGTAATTGTACATATCATGCATCTCACAACTCCATAGATCTTAACGAGATTAAAGCATTGCTTTAGACTCATATTGATTGGATATTCCTTAATTTTGTCCCCAGTAAAACGGAACCGATGGCAACAGAGACAACCATAGATAAAAAAGAAAAACGCCAAGGCAAACCAAAATGGTTGCGTGTAAAACTTCCTACTGGCGAGAGCTATAAGAAGGTTCGCAAATTGGTTAGTAAGCATAAGCTTCATACCATTTGCGAAAGTGGTAATTGCCCAAATATGGGTGAATGTTGGGGTGAAGGGACTGCTACCTTTATGATCCTTGGAAATATATGTACACGTTCTTGCGGATTTTGTGCTGTAGCTACAGGGAAACCTTTAGCTGTTGATTGGGCTGAGCCCGAAAGAGTAGCACGTTCTGTTAAGTTAATGGAGGTGAAGCATGCAGTGGTAACTTCTGTTGATCGTGACGATTTAAAAGATGGTGGTTCTATTATTTGGGCTGATACTGTGAAAGCGATTCGTAGAGTAAGTCCTACAACTACTATGGAAACTCTGATACCAGATTTCAAAGGAAATATGGATCAGGTGCAACGCATTATTGATGTGGCTCCAGAAGTGGTTTCTCATAATATAGAAACCGTAAAACGTTTGACACGTTCTGTAAGAATTCAAGCACGTTATGAACGTTCTTTAGGAGTTTTGAAATACCTTAAAGAAGGTGGTATGCGTACCAAAACAGGTATGATGCTTGGATTGGGCGAGACCGAAGAAGAGGTTATTGAGGCCATGAAAGATTTGGTAGACGTAGGAGTAGATGTATTGACATTGGGTCAGTATTTACAGCCGACACCAAAACATTTACCGGTACAGGATTTTGTAACTCCAGAGCAGTTTGATAAATACAAAGAGATTGGTTTAGAATTAGGAATACAATATGTGGAAAGTGGACCTTTAGTAAGATCTTCTTATCACGCAGAAAAACATTTAAAATAAGAGAAGAGGCTATTGCCTCTTTTTTTTAGCTTTGAAAAATGAAGAATATCAAAGTAGCCATTAATGGATTTGGAAGGATAGGTAGAACACTTTTCCGTGTCTTACATCAGCGTGAGGGAATAGAGGTTGTGGCTATTAATGATGTTGCGGATCTTTATTCTTTAGCACATCTATTAAAATACGATTCAGTACACAGAACTTTCGATGCTCAGGTTACAACCAATGTTAATTCTTTGGTAATTGATGGAAAAGCGATTGAGTATACTCAAGAGTCCAATATTGAAAACTTAACTTGGAAGGATTGTGATGTAGTTATAGAGGCTAGCGGTAAGTTTTTATCAAAAACTGATTTAGAGCAACATATTACCGCTGGAGCTAAAAAAGTAATCTTAGCCGCACCATCAAATGGTGATGAGGTGAAAATGGTGGTTCTAGGAGTGAATGATGAAATTATCGACAGTAAGGACACGCTCTTGTCGAATGCTTCTTGTACGACTAATTCTGCAGCTCCAATGGTACAGTTAATAGACCAGAATTTTGGGGTTGAACAAGCGTATATAACAACGGTTCATTCTTATACTAAAGATCAAAGTTTACACGATACGCCTCATAAAGATTTACGTAGAGCGAGAGCAGGGGCTTTGTCTATAATCCCGACAACTACAGGGGCCGCAAAGGCGCTGTCTAAAATTTTCCCACATCTTGAAATTGGTGGTTGTGGAATGCGTGTTCCTGTGCCGAATGGTTCGTTAACTGATATGACCTTTATTGTTAAAAAGAACTGCACGATTGACGAAGTGAATAAAGTGTTTTTAGAAGCTTCACAGTCATCGCACAAAGGTTATGTTGCTTACACCGAAGATCCAATTGTATCGATTGATGTAGTTGGTAATCCCGCATCGTGTTTATTCGATGCTCAATTAACGTCTGTTTTGGGTAAGATGGTGAAAGTTGTTTCTTGGTACGATAATGAAATGGGCTATTCTAATCGTCTTGCTGATTTGATTCAAAAAATCTCTTAATTGCGATTACTTATTAAGCGCTTTTGAGAATTTCGATTCGTAGAATTTCAATTCAAAAGCCCCGTTTTCTAGTATCCCATAAGAGTTGTACTGTACCCATTCACCAAGGTTAATGTACTTACTTTGTTCAGAAAGATTAATGTCTAATGGTAAGTGACGGTGTCCAAACACGAAATAATCGAAATGTTTTGTAGCTAAAATTTCTTTTGAATAATCTACAAGCCATTCGTTAGATTCTCCTTTAAATACAGCATCGTTTTCTGTGTTGGCGATTCTGCTTTTGCTCGAAAAATAATTTGCTAGAGCAAAAGAAGCGTTTGGGTGTAATCTTGAAAATAACCACTGACAAATTGAACTTGTAAATATTTTTTTCAAGAATTTATAGGAATGGTCCCCAGGCCCTAATCCATCGCCGTGACCGATAAAGCATTTTTTGCCTTGAAGTTCAACTTGAATAGGATCTCTATAAACCTTCATTCCAATTTCTTCTTCTAGATAGCCAAAAGTCCACAGGTCGTGGTTTCCAGTGAAAAAATGTACAGGGATTCCCGAATCACAGATTTCGGCCAGCTTACCAAGTATACGTACATGTCCTCTGGGTACTGCACGTTTCCATTCGTACCAAAAGTCAAATACATCTCCTACTAAATAAATCGCACTGGCATCTTTTTGTATAGCACTCAACCAAGAAACAATTTTGCGTTCCCGCTCTATACTTTCAGTATGATTAGGAGCTCCCAAGTGGAAGTCAGAAGCGAAATATATTTTGGATTGTGTAGACATTTATTGATTTAGGAGTTCAGCTATTTTAGAGTCTAAAAATTTTTCTGGTAGATTTTCGCCAATAATACGTCCATTGGTATCAATTAAGACTGTAAAAGGGATACTTCGGAAAGCGTATTTGTTTCTAATTTCCGATTCCCAACCTTTCAACTCACTTACTTGTGTCCAGCTTAGTTTATCTTCCTTAATAGCATTGAGCCAATCTTGTTTTGGACTTGTTTGTTGAGGTGTTCCGTCTAGTGAAATACTAATCATTTCTAAGCCCTTTTTGTGGTAACGGTTGTAAAGTTCAACCATTTTAGGGTTAGCAGCTCTACAAGGTCTACACCAAGAAGCCCAAAAGTCGAGTAGGGTTAGTTTTCCTTTATAATTACTTAAGGATACTGAATCACCATTTAGATCTAGCAGACTAAAGTCTGGTGCGAAAGCCATTTTTACAACATCTTTTAGTAGTTGTGTATGCGTAGAGTTTGGCCAATTGTTTTGGAAGCTCATAGCTACCTTTTCGTAGTAATCGTAATCAGAGTTAAGATTAAGGATGTTCTCACCTTTTATAGCTTGAAAAAGAGCTAAGATTGCCACTTTAGAATTTAGGTTGGCATCGATAAAGCTTTTTAAGTAGTTACTGTGTTCTTCGAAAATGGAGTTAAATCGATTCTGAATATCTTCAAAGTCTTCCTTTTGAGCTTCCTTGGCTTCTTCGTAGATCAAGTCGATAGCGATTTCAAACTTGTTTAGTTTGTGGTTCAGCTCTAAAATTTGATTTGAACCTGTAGAGCCCTCAATAGAATAGTTGTTAGCCCAATCGTTTCGTTGCCCACTAATTTCTAATTGTTCACCTTTTTCTATAAGTAGATTGATTCCTTCACCTTCTGGAGTTCGCAAAATGAAAAATGCAGAACCTTCAATGCTGTTTGCTGTTACAAACTCTCCATTTTTAGCGAAAATAGTATCTACTAAAAGTAAATTATTAGCTTCAATCTTTTCGAAGATGATAGTGTCTACACCTTCAACTTCAGCGTGTATGGTAAAATCACCTTTAGGTGTTTGCATTTTAGGCTGACAAGCACTAAAAGACAATAAAATTAATCCTACAACAGGAATTAAGTTTCTCATCAATTTATTTTTCAAGTTCTTCTCTAATCAATTGATTGGCAACTTTAGGGTCTGCCTTTCCACGTGATAACTTCATCACTTCACCCATGAATAAACCTAAAAGGTTTTTCTTTCCACCTCTATAGGTCTCAGCTTTATCTGGAAACTTAGCTATCGCTTGTTGTACAAACTCTAGTAATTCATCAGAGTTAGAATCCTGAATTAAATGGTTTTGTTCGGCAAGTTTTAAGGGGCTAGTTTCGGGTGTTTTCACCATTAGTGGGAAAAGCTCTTGAGTAGCTTTAGAACTTGCTATTTGACCTCCTTTTATGAGTTGAATCATTTCCGAGATGCGAGAAGCCGGAAGATTTAATTGGTCAATATCTATGGCCTTATCATTTAAGTGAGATTTAACCGCTCCCATCATTATATTGGCAGCCATTTTATACTCATTCGTGTGAGAAGTGATTTCCTCGAAATAGAGTGCTATCCCTTTGGAATCGGTTAAGTTTCTAGCGTCGTAATCTGATAAGCCAAATTCCTTGGTGTATTTGTTGTACAGTTCTTCTGGTAGAGCAGGAAGCTCCCCTTGTACAGTATCGATATAATCTTGCAGTACTAAAACGGGTGAAAGGTCTGGTTCTGGGAAATAACGATAATCATGTGCATCTTCTTTCGAACGCAGTACCGAAGTCTCGTTTTTAGCAGCGTTATAGTTTCTCGTTTCCTGATCTACTTTACCGCCAACTTCATAAACTTCAATTTGTCTTTTGGCTTCAAGCTCAATCGCTTTTTGCACATTTCTAATTGAGTTCATATTTTTAACCTCTACGCGATTTCTTAATTCTGATTCTCCTTTAAGTCGAACAGAAATATTAGCATCACAACGCATAGATCCCTCATCCATATTTCCATCACAAATATCAAGGTATCGAACCAATTTACGTACTTCGGTAACAAAACTGTAAGCTTCTTCTCCAGAGCGCAATACAGGTTCTGACACTATTTCTAATAGGGCAACTCCTGCGCGGTTAAGATCTATTAAAGAATCGAAAGGGTCTATGTCGTGAATACTTTTCCCGGCATCTTCCTCCATGTGAATACGAGTTAAATCAATCCTTTTAGGATTTCCGTCTTTATCAGTTACATTGATAAATCCTCCGTCACAAATAGGCGTTTTGTCCTGTGTAATTTGATAGCCTTTAGGTAAATCAGCGTAGAAATAATTCTTACGAGCATACTCGTTTCGCTCTCGTATATCACAGTTTAAAGCTAAACCTAATCGAACAGCATATTCAATAACCTTAGCGTTAGAAACTGGTAGAGTTCCGGGGTGACCAAGAGAAATAGGACTAATATGTGTATTAGGCGCCGATCCGTATTTAGTGGAGTCGGAGCAATATGCTTTACTTAAAGTGTTGAGCTGAACGTGAATTTCCAGCCCTATAACAGTTTCGTACTTATTATAATCAATAGACATAAACCTCAAAAATTTGGGCGTAAAGGTACAAAAAGCGAATCGGGATAGAGTCGCTTAACGAACGATAAGTTTTTGTTGATAAAGTGTTTTTTCGCCTTCTGCTTTTACGATGTAAATAGCCTGGTTAAGATTAGCTATAGAAATAGATTTATTTCCTCTTATAATTTCAGTATTCAGAACTAACTGACCTTTTAAATCATAGATTTCTATTGCTAATTTATTCTCTGTTTCAGGAATTTGAATTTGTATAGCATGGCTAGCTGGGTTTGGGTGAAGGCTTAATTTACTGTTAGGCTTTTGTTTAATGTCAAAATTCCCGCTTGGTGCAAGCACATATAAGCCATATTGCATATCAGAGACTAATATGTTACCGGAAGGTAGAAAGGGGTAAACTCCCCACGCACCTTTGTAGGATGTATGGTCATCAAGTAGATAAGTACCAAATGAAGCTACTTTTGTTGGGTTCTCCTGGTCAGAAATGTCATAAACTTGTAATCCATCATGATAGGATGATACGTATACATAATTGTCTTTTACAATCTGATTATGCGGTATAGAATTGGGGTCTATTTCTGAGCTAAATGTTGCTGTTACATTAATGTTTGAAAGGTCAGAAATATCAAGGACTTTCATATCGTGTCCCCAATCTTCATCTGCCATAATATAAGTTTTCATATCTGCGGTTGGCCAACCTGAATGGTTGTATCCTTTATCTGGATATTCTGTTAATGAGCCTATAAGTTGAGGTGATGATAAATCAGTAAAATCAACCACAAAAAGACCATTTCCTCCATTGTTTAAAAATGCAGTATCATTTTTCACCCACATATCATGAACACCATACGACGTGCCGGGTACTTCATAGTCTAGTAAATGAATTGGGTTTGCAGGCTCTTCGATATCGAAAATTGCTAAAGAAGTTGAGTTCCACCCAGATGCAGCCGTTCTAACGTTACATGCATAAAGTTTGTTTAAGGATTCATCAATGAATATGTTATGAGAGGTTTTGATTAATTCATTTGAATCGTATACTATAGTAACTGAGTCTGGTAATAGACTTATGTCGATAATTTGGAGTGTGCTATTACCTTCGTCACTTACGGCATAAAGAAACCCATTTCTATCATGATAGTCACGGTGAACAATTGCAGGGCCAAAATCTGCCCCTGGAAGGAATTGTACTTCGGTGCTGTTTACAGGGTCAGTTACGTCGAAAATATGTGTTCCTGCAGTTGATCCAATAATAGCAAACTCTTTGTTGTTTACCACTACACCCCAAACTTCATTATAGGCGTTGTCATACCAAGTTGTTCCAACTATGTCCTCATCATTCCAATGGAATAGTAATTCTAAATTGTCTCCCGTTTGAGCGAAATTATTAAGACTGAAAAGTCCCAATAGAGTGTAAATAAGTTTTTTCATAATGTAGTTTTTAATCTATAAGTGACTTAGTTAGCTTGTTAAAGGTATTATCTTGTTCTGAATCAACAAATTTTATTCCAATACTTAATCTTAGGACCTCGATAGAAATTGCTTCTGCTAAATTAGTTTCTTTAAGTCGCATCCAGTCTTTTTCTGTAGTTATGATTGCGTCACAATTTTCACTCTTCTTTATGATGTATTGAATTTCTTTTTTTGAAAAACTGTGATGGTCAGAGTATTTTTTAGCAGCAAAATGAATTTTATTTTCAGCTAGGTATTCATAGATAGGTTGTGGGTTGGCGATCCCAGTAATTAAAAGATATTTTTTAGTGTTGTCAATCTGTTCAAGCTCGTCATTGGAGTTAATTAAGCCTCGATATTCAATTGTAGTAAAAAAAGTTTTTGCAGTACAATAATTTGAGATTTGACTACTAAAATCATTTTGTATTTTTTCTGATATGTTGTTTGGGCATTTTGTGACAAGGATTACATCTGCTCTGTTTGCATTTCCTTTGCTTTCCCTTAGAGTTCCAAGAGGAATTATTTCATCTTCGAAAAAGGGTTTATTATAGTCGGTTAAAAGGATGTTTAAATCTCTTTGTGCATATCGATGTTGAAAGCCATCGTCTAGAATAACAATGTCTGTTTTGTTTTTATGCTGTTCTAGATATTTCAGTGCCTTTATTCGATTCCCTTCCACAATCATTTTAAAATTGTCTCCTTCAAATTTTCGAAGGATTTCCAAGGGTTCATCTCCTAAATCTTTACTTGTGTGTATTTGTGTGTTGCCCTCAATTAGTTTGTTGCTTTTTCGTCCATAACCTCTGCTGATAACGGCTTTGTTTTTAGCATTCAGGTTTTCGAGTATAAATGCAACATGAGGTGTTTTGCCGGTGCCTCCCATGCTTAAGTTACCCACACTTATAACAGGAATGTTTGATTTGTATTGTTTTAATAAGCCTCGTTGAAAGAGTAGATTTCTTAAGGAGCTTACCATACAATAAGTCAACGCGAAAGGGCTTGCTATGGTTTTTAATAAATTCATTTTTCGAAAATACATAATCTCTTCATGATTGCTATTCAAAAAAAACCATTATTTTGCTTAAAATTTAATTAGATGAAACTTCGAGAACTTTGTAGGAGATTAGAAGAATGGGCGCCTTTGGCTTATCAGGAGTCTTATGATAATAGTGGGCTTCTCGTAGGTGATCCAAAAATGAATCTGACAGGTGTGTTAGTGAGTTTGGATTGTGTTGAAAATGTAGTAGATGAAGCCATACAGAAAGGATGCAATGTTGTTGTATCGCATCACCCAATAATCTTTAAGGGATTGAAGAGACTTGTTGGTGAAGATTATATAGAGCGAACAGTTTTGAAAGCGATTAAAAACGATATTGCTTTATATGCAATTCACACTAATTTGGATAACGTACACACTGGTGTAAGCAAGATGATGGCCGATAGGTTAGGTCTAACGAATACTCAGGTATTAGCTCCTAAAAAGAATTTGCTAAAACAATTAGTAACATACGTCCCAATAGAGTCTGCAGAAAAAGTTAGAAATGCATTGTTTGATTGTGGTGCAGGTTCAATAGGAGAGTATAGTGAATGTAGTTTCAGTGTGGAAGGTGAGGGTAGTTTTAGAGCGAGTGAAAAATCTAATCCAGTAATTGGAACCACGGGCGAGAGGACTCAAGTGAATGAGCAAAGAATAGAAATGGTTTTCCCCATTTACCTTGAGTCTGCAATTGTTGCTACTTTAAAAAAGACTCATCCATACGAAGAAGTCGCTTATAGTATTATTTCACTCGACAATTCTCATTCATATGTTGGTTCAGGGATGATAGGTGAGCTTTCTGAGTCTGTAAATGAGCTGGATTTTTTGAAAAGTTTGAAAGTTAAGTTGAAAACCGACTGTCTGCGCCATACTTCTTTATCTAACAATAAGATTCAAAAAGTAGCTTTGTGTGGAGGTTCGGGTAGTTTTCTGCTTTCAGCTGCAAAGCGTGCAAATGCTGATATTTTCATTACAGGAGACTTTAAATATCATGAGTTTTTTGATGCCGAAAATCAAATCTTAATCGCCGATATAGGGCATTATGAAAGTGAGCAATACACTAAGGACTTAATTGCTGATTTTCTTCGCAAAAATTTTCCTAAATTTGCAGTTCATTTGTCCGAGGTAAATACCAATCCAGTCAATTATTTGTAAGAGATGGCAAAAGCAAAACAAGCTACTGTTGAAGAAAAGTTAATCGCTTTATACAAACTTCAATCTATAGACACTGAAATCGATAAGATCAAGATTTTACGTGGAGAATTACCTTTAGAGGTTCAAGATTTAGAGGACGAAATTGCAGGATTGCAAACTCGTGTTACTAATATCAATGATGAAATAGCTTCATTTGATACTTCGATTAAGGAAAAAGAATCGATGATGAAAGATTCTAAAGGTCTTATTAAAAAATACGATGAGCAATTAAAAAACATTCGTAATAATCGCGAATTCGATTCTTTGAACAAAGAAATCGAATTTCAGAACCTAGAGATTGAGTTAGCTGAAAAGAGAATTAAAGAAGCTAAATCTTCAATTGTAGGTAAGATGGATGTTATTTCAAGTGCAAAAATGCGTTTGGATGACAGAACTAATGATCTGAAAGCTAAGAATGATGAGCTTGAAGGGATTATTTCTGAGACAAAGAAAGACGAAGAGAAATTGTCTAAAGAGTCTGTAACGGCTGAGAAAGTGATTGATGAGCGCTTATTAAACGCCTACAAGCGTTTGAGAGGTAGTGTAAGAAATGGTTTAGCTGTTGTGCCAGTACTCAGAGATGCTTGTGGAGGTTGTTTTAACACTGTTCCACCACAAAGACAAATGGATATTGCTGCTCGTAAGAAAGTGATTGTTTGTGAGCATTGTGGAAGAGTTTTAGTAGATAAAGTTATGGCTGGCGTTGAATAGTCATTTACTATAGCATAAAAAAAGGCTTCCATTTGGAAGCCTTTTTTTATGGGTAATATTTTTTAGAATTTCAAACCACTTGAAATTAATAGTTGACCGTTGTTGTTTTGTAATGTAGTCCCATTAGCGCCTTCGTATATGTAGTATTCTTCGCTATTTACGGAGTTTACGATTGCTAAATCGAAGAAATATTGATTAACTCTAAGTCCCATCCCCATAGTTATGTACTCTCTACTAGCATCATTTATAGATCCAGCATAGGGACTACCATATGATGTAAATCCAGCTCTTAAACTTAATTGAGGATGAACTCTTAGCTCTGTACCAATTTTAATGTTTGCGGTGCTCGTATAGTAGTTCTCGATATTATTGTTTTCAGTACTGAAATTATAAAAATCAGAAACTATACTTGTCGAAGCGAAATTTAAATATTCATAATCAATACTAATAATCGCTTTTTTGTTGAGAATAAAAGATAGACTATTAATGAGTTTAAATGGTGTGTTCATCCCGTAATCAAATACGCCAGATGGTGAGCCAGAATAAAATTGTTGCCCATCTAGAAACTCAGTAGTCATGTTAGCAGAATACTCTTCATGTATCTCGTAATAGGTAGGAGTGTGTAGAGCAAGTCCATATCTAATGTTTTTGTCTAGCTTGTAGAGTAATCCAAGTTTTAGATTTATCCCAGAACCACTAACATATAAGTTTGTTGTGTAATCAAAAGAACTTAACTGTATTATTTCTTGGCTTAATGAACTGAAATTACTTTCAGATATAGTTGTTACTTCTTTATATTCTATGCTAGGAAACCCTATTGTTGCTCCTATAAATAATTTGTTTTGGTAGGCGGTTCCTACACTTATATAAAACTCATTTTTACTCCCAGATTGATTTGATGAGTAGCTTAAGTCTTTATTGTAAAGTCCACTTGCAGGTGAGAAATAGTTGGAGCTACTTCCAATAGTATCTATTAAGTAAGTGTTAAAGGCTAGAAGTTCTCTAAAAGGATTTAAATCCTCGTAATATGTTGATTGAGAATTATTGAGTATAACATCACTGTATGATGATGTATTCATCTCACTTTCTATAAGTATATTTCTATTGTAGTCGTCAAGTTTATTATATCCGACACCAAAATTTATTCTATTCCAATCTCCTATATCTTCTGGGTTAAATAGATTTGCGCTTACGTAGTTTATGTTTGGTAGTGATGTTGCGCTATTTTTAGCAAATGCTTTTGAATCTAATAAGGTGCTTTCTGTTTCTACATCATTTATACTAAAGCTACCAGAGAATTCACTTGTAGTGTAAATGGCTATACCTGCAGGATTGTGACTAGCTGAATTTGCATTAGCACCTAAAGAACCAAAAGCTCCTCCCATACCAACAAACCTTGCTGATCCCCATAGAGATTCTTGTGAGTATCTTAATGCATCAACATGGTTTTGTGCTTGAACTGTGAGTCCTAAAATAAGGGCAAATGATAAGCTGATATTTCGTAACATATATGTATTTATCTAGGTCTTCTGCTCGGACTAGACGAAGGTCGACTAGACCCTGATTTTCTTGCAGGAGAATAATTAGTATTACTTCGAGTATTAGAAGGCTTATTATACGAATTTGAATTATTGCTTCTTGCTGGTTTTTGGTAAGAGTTTTGCTTCGGCGAAACAGAATTAGGTCTATATGACTTAGTCACTACCGTTCTTGGTTTTGTAAGGTTGTAGCTAGACTGTCTAGAGATGCTTTCTCTTGCGCCCTTTACGATACTTCGTATTAAGGGATTACGCGTAATAGTACTCTGCATCACTTGAGAGTCATTGTTTTTCGAAGGCCTTGAATCTATTGAGCTAGGTGTGTTCGTAGATGTCCCGTTTCGTGGACCGTAATAAGTAGTCTCTGAAGAAGTGTAACCTCCATTTCCGTAATAGTAAGGGGTATATCCGTAGCCATAACCATATGGATTGTTCCAAGAGTATAAATCATAGTTCCAAGGAGAATACCATGGGTTGTAAAAGTTTCCAAATCCATAGTATGGGTAGTTCCAGTCATAATACGGCCATCCATTTCCACAATAATTATTGTAAAAAGGGTAGTAGTTATTCATGTACCCAAACCCATAATTATAGTTGTATGGGGAATGGAAATATCCATAGTTAAAGCTAATAGATGAACCGTAATAATCTCTATGAAAACGATTAATCCTCATGGAATAAGACATCCTCTCTTCAGAATAATCTTCTAGACTATCCTCTACCATATAAACATCGTTATCTTGAACAATGCTTACATATGAAATTTCTTTCTCACTTTGATCAAAGTAAATGTCATCGGCGTACCACTTTTTTGTGTCTTGCGCACTTAATAGTGCTGTGTAAGATAATACGGTAAGTAATGTAATTTTTAAAATCGATTTCATAATTCTAGCCTCCTTTAATGATTAGATAGATGGTTAATCGGATTTATGCCGAAAGGGATTTGTTGTAAACCTTTATTTATTAGATTTGCAAGGCTTATTCTATAAGCTAAGTTAGCAAATATTATTCCAATTTTCTTTAGATACAAATGGCAAAGAAACTCACTAGTAGAACGGAGGATTACTCAAAATGGTATAACGAATTAGTCGTGATGGCTGATTTGGCAGAAAATTCTGGCGTGCGTGGTTGTATGGTAATCAAACCCTACGGATATGCAATTTGGGAAAAGATGCAAGCAGAACTCGATAAGAAGTTCAAGGAAACAGGGCATGTAAATGCTTACTTCCCTTTGCTAATCCCAAAATCATACTTCAGTAAAGAAGCTTCTCATGTAGAAGGTTTTGCAAAAGAATGTGCAGTGGTTACTCACTATCGTTTGAAAAACGATCCTAACGGTAAGGGTATTGTAGTGGATGAAGATGCCAAATTAGAAGAGGAGTTGATTGTAAGGCCAACTTCAGAAACGATTATTTGGGATACCTATAGAAAGTGGATTCAATCGTATAGAGATTTACCTTTATTGGTGAATCAATGGGCAAATGTAGTGCGCTGGGAAATGCGTACACGTTTATTTTTAAGGACTGCTGAGTTTTTGTGGCAAGAAGGGCATACTGCTCATGCTACTAAGCAAGAAGCGATACAAGAGGCTGAATTGATGTGTAATGTATATGCAGACTTTGTTCAAGACTTTATGGCTATTCCTGTAGTAAAAGGGGTGAAGTCAGAGTCAGAACGATTTGCTGGTGCTTTAGAAACCTACTGTATCGAAGCGTTAATGCAAGATGGTAAAGCTTTGCAAGCAGGAACCTCACATTTCTTAGGTCAAAATTTTGCGAAAGCATTTGATGTGAAGTTTCAGTCGAAAGAAGGGAAGCTCGATTATGTATGGGCAACTTCTTGGGGCGTTTCTACACGTTTAATGGGTGCCTTAGTGATGACACATTCAGATGACCATGGTTTGGTATTGCCACCAAACTTGGCTCCATGGCAAGTCGTTATTGTTCCTATTCATAAAACGGATGAACAACTTGAGCAAATTTCTGAGAAAGCTGAAGGCATTATCAAAGCGCTTAGAGCTCAAGGAGTGACTGTGAAATACGATAATCGTACTACACATAAGCCGGGTTGGAAGTTTAATGAGTACGAATTGAAAGGTGTGCCATTGCGTATTGCTATTGGTCCTAAAGATTTAGAAAAAGGTACAGTAGAGCTCGCACGTAGAGATACACTTGAAAAGCAGTTCATGGCAATGGATGAAGTGGAGAGTGCTGTTCCGCAGCTTTTAAAACAAATTCAAGACGATTTATATTATAAGGCTTTAAGTTATAGAGAAGATCATATTACCGAAGTAGATGACTTTGATACCTTCAAGGATTTACTAGATACTAAAACTGGTTTCTTTTCTTGTCACTGGGATGGTACTGCAGAAACAGAAGATAAAATTAAGAATCTTACCAAGGCAACTATACGTTGTATACCTTTAGATGCAATAGAGGAAAATGGTAAATGTATTCTTACCGGAGCCCCATCAAAAAAACGGGTCTTATTCGCTAAAGCGTACTAAAAGAAAGATAAAAGGGCTGAATTTCAGCCCTTTATTTTTGCGCTAAAAAGTGAGGGTGAAAAAAGAGCGTAATTTTATAGAAATAGATTTTCAAGCCTCTATAATTTTATTACATTTGCACTCGCTAAAGCAAAAGCTTTGCTACGGTCCGTTCGTCTAGGGGTTAGGACTCATGGTTTTCATCCATGCAACAGGGGTTCGATTCCCCTACGGACTACAAAAGAAACGTTCTTTTATTACAAATTCTTTGTGGGTTAAAAATTTCTAGTTAAATTTGCAGCCCTTAAAAGGATCAAGGTCCGTTCGTCTAGGGGTTAGGACTCATGGTTTTCATCCATGCAACAGGGGTTCGATTCCCCTACGGACTACTATAAAAAAAATTGAAACAGCTAAGTAGAAGATTATGGCTAACCACAAATCAACATTAAGAAGAATTCGCTCAGATAAGCCGAAGGCTCTTAACAACAAGTATTACCACAAAACAATGCGTAACTCGCTAAGAGACATTCGTGTTGAAGAAGACAAAGCAACTGCTGAAGCAGCTATGCCTACATTAGTCGCTCAAATCGACAAATTGGCAAAGCGTGGTACTATTCACAAAAATAAAGCGGCTAATTTAAAATCTAAATTAGCTAAGAAGATTGCTGCTCTATAAGTAGTACCCTCTTAAAATACTTAAAGCCTTCCTTAACGGGGAGGCTTTTTTTGTACCTTTAATTTTATAATCAAATAATGAAAATATGTATAAGAATTCAATTAAAACTTGGGCGGTAAATGAGCGTCCACGGGAAAAATTCATTCAAAAAGGTAGCGAAGCATTAAGTGACTCGGAATTGATTGCCATTTTAATTCGGTCAGGTACACCCGATAGATCTGCTTTAGTTGTGGCAAGAGAAATCTTTAGTTTGGCAAATGATAATTTATCTTCCTTAGCAAAACTTCAACTTAAGGACTTGTTAACTGTGAAGGGTGTAGGACATACAAAAGCAATCACTTTAATGACTGCTTTAGAATTAGGAAGACGAAGAAGGTTAAGTGAGGCCGAAGATCGATCAATGATTTCATCAAGTAATGATGTTTTTGATTTGATGAAGCCACTTTTAGAAGATTTATCGGTAGAGCAATTTTGGACAGTATATTTGAATAATTCAAATAAAGTTTTGTCTCAACAAAAGATTAGCGAGGGTGGGATGACTGCAACAGTAGTAGATGTTCGTTTAATTTTAAAACGCGCATTAGAAGTCAATGCTACGGCATTAGTCCTGTGTCATAATCACCCTTCGGGTGCGTTAAAGCCGAGTGAAGCTGATGTTATTCTTACAGAAAAGGTGAAGAATGCTGCTAAATTAATGGACATTCAAGTCCTTGATCATATCATCGTTACCGATCAGTCTTATTTTAGTTTTGCCGACCAAGGGAGGATCTGAAGCTTTTCGTTACATTTGTGAAAAGCTTAATTAAATGTTGAAAATACTCACGCTTATTGGAGCGCGTCCACAATTTATAAAAGCGGCTGCTATCAGCCGTGCAATTAAAAATTCATTTTCAGATAAAATTGAAGAGGTAATTGTGCATAGTGGACAACATTACGATGCTAATATGTCGACTGTTTTTTTTGATGAACTTGGTTTGCCTAAGCCGAATTATACTTTTGAATTACATGCAAAAGGACATTCTGGGCAAACAGCAGAAATATTACAGGAGCTCGAAATTGTGTTGGCCAAAGAAAAGCCAAATGCACTTTTGGTTTATGGCGATACGAATACAACTTTAGCGGGCGCATTAGCGGCTGCTAAAAATCACATTCCATTAATTCATATTGAGGCAGGATTGCGTTCGTTCAATAAAGCAATGCCAGAAGAAATTAATAGAATAATGACAGACCATTGTTCGTCATTATTATTTTGCCCTACATCTACTGCGGTAGAGAATTTACAAAACGAAGGGATTACTCATTCGAATGGAAATTGTACAGTTGACACACCTAAAGTATTTGCTTGTGGCGATATCATGTATGATAATTCGATTTATTTTTCAGAGTATTCGAAAGAGCATGTATTGATTGAGAATGATTTAAAGAAGGATACATATTTGCTTTTTACAATGCATAGACCTTCGAATACTGATGAGCCTAAGCGGTTGAAAAATATTTGTCAAATGTTGATACGATTGGCTGATAAACACCAAAAAGTTATAGCTTTCCCGATGCATCCACGTACTAAAAAGGCTTTGCTTACACATTTAAGTGTAGAAGATCTAGAGGCTTTTGTACATCACAATTTTATAAAGATAATGGAACCTGCTTCTTTTACCGATATGATTGCTCTAGAAAAGAATTGCGAATTGGTAATTACAGATTCGGGAGGTGTTCAAAAAGAAGCTTACTTTTTTGAAAAACCTTGTTTGATTTTGCGCTCCGAAACAGAGTGGGTAGAAATAGTAGAGCAAGGTGCAGCAATCGTTATTGATGCCAATGAGGAGAAGTTAAATAGTAGCTTTGCCTTGTTTCAGTCTAAATCTTTAACTTTCCCTCATTTATTTGGCGATGGTAAGAGTGCTGAATTTATTTGTGCAAAAATTGTAGAAGAAATTTAATGATCCTTGTTTATACACATCAAATAAGCCCTCGGCTTCAGTATGCATTTAAAATGGTGTTCAAGCAATTTTTAAATTGCGATGTCCGTTTTACTTCACAAGTAGAAGAGTTTATTGCTAACGACTGTGTGAAAATATCCTATACGAAAAATCCTTTAGGAAGTGAATTGTTTTTTCGATCACATAGCATCTTGTTTGAAAAGGGTATTGTAGATCAAGATGTAAATGTGAAGTCTTGGAAAGTACATAAAGTATTTTTTGAGCAAGGTGAAAACTCAGCTTTACCCTTTGATGTTTTTGCGGCTAGTTTTTATTTACTGAGTCGATACGAAGAATACTTACCGCATTTTAAAGATCGTTTTCAACGTTTTCCTGCCAAGGAGAGTTTGGCTTATCAAAAAGGTTTTTTAAAAATCCCTATCATCGAATATTGGTTGAAGGAATTAGTAAGCGTAATACAGTCTAAATTCCCAAGTTTTAATCCACCGCAGAAACAATTTAAGTTTATTAACACCATAGACATAGATAATGCTTATTGCTATTTAGAAAAAGGGATTGTTAGATCCTTTGGAGCAAGTGTGCGATCAATTCTCAATTTAGACTTCGATGATGTGGTAAAAAGATTTAAGGTGCTCACAGGTAAAGAAAAAGACCCTTATGACACCTTTGATTACTTGTTGGACTTGCAAAAGAAGTATCAGTTTGAATCTATTTATTTCTTTTTGCTCGCAGATTATGGCCATAACGATAAAAATATAACGGTTACGAGTAAGAAGTTTCAGTCACTGGTGAAATCGATGAGTGATTATGTAAAGGTTGGGATTCATCCTTCTTGGGCTTCTAACACCCATTCAAGTAAGTTATCTAAAGAAATTAAACGCTTGGAAGGAATGGTAAACCGCGAAGTTATTCGCAGTCGCCAACATTTTTTAAAACTCGATTTACCATCAACTTATAGACGGCTCATTGATTTAGGAATTCTCGAGGATTATACCATGGGGTATGCATCTCAGGTTGGTTTTAGAGCAGGAACATCATTGCCTTTTTATTTCTACGATTTAGATATGGAGACTCAAACGCAGTTATTGGTGCACCCATTTGCCGTTATGGATGGGACTTTGAATGAATATATGGAGCTTTCGGTTGATGACGCTCAGTATTTGGTGAAAGAATTGATGGATAGAGTGAAAGAAGTGAATGGTACTTTTATCAGTCTTTGGCATAATGAAACAGTAAGCGATAATCGTCATTGGGATGAATGGAAGCAGGTTTATGAGTTTACACTTGAGGAGGCTTGTAAATGATCAAATTTATACAACATAAGGATGTAGATACAGATAAGTGGGATGAGTGTATAAAAAAATCAGTCAACTCATTACCCTACGCATTTTCTTGGTATTTAGATATTGTAGTTGAGCATTGGGATGCCTTAGTGTTGAATGATTATGAGGCTGTTTTTCCTTTGCCATCAAAGCAAAAATTTAGGATTAAGTATTCGTATACACCTTTTTGGGTACAACAGTTAGGTCTGTTTTCAAAGACTTGTACAGGTTTAGAACGCATAAACGATTTTGTGAAAGCTATTCCATCAGAATATCGTTTTGTAGAGCTCAATATGAATCACAATACATATGTAAATGAGTTCGAGAGTTTTCAGCTTAAAGAAAACAACAACTTTCTTTTAATGCTCAATAATCCTTATTCAGAACAAAAACTATTGTACTCAAAGAACTTAAAGAGAAACCTTAAAAAAGCATCTTTGAGTAAGATGCAACTTTTTAAAAATGATGCACCCAAAGCTTTAATCCAATTATTTAGAGCTGATAGAGGTCAATCGATAAAACATTTTTCTGAGTTGGATTATCGTAATTTAGAGAGCATAATGCACGTAGCAATACATAAACATTGCGGGCAAGTATGGATGGCTTATGATGAGGGGAATAGACCATTAGCAGGTATGTTTTTATTATTCGGTCCAAAGCGGATTATTCTATTGTTTACCGGAAATAGTAAGGAGGGTAAAGAGAGTGCAGCAATGCCATTTTTGATAGATACCTTTGTAAAAGAATCGGCAAATAGTTCTTTGATTTTTGACTTTGAAGGTTCGAATGATGAGAACTTAGCTCGTTTTTATAAAAGCTTTGGAGCAGTTAATCACTCGTATCAAAATTTAAAAATAAATCGATTACCTTTATTACTTAGATTTTTAAAATAATTCATTGAATACATCATATGGATGCTTGGTATGAAATAATAAGCGTTTTTTTAATGAGTGCGATTAAGTTTTTTGCTGCACCATTACTCGCTAAGTCTTTTGGTTTTACATATTTGCAAACCATTCTTATAACTTCATTGGGTGGAATAGTAGGGGTGTTTGTCTTCTTTAAATTAGGCGCTCGTATTGTGCACTTCTTCCCTAACTTTTTTAAACCTGTTAATAAGACTCGAAAGATTTTCACCAAAAAGAATAAGTTTTTTGTAATGCTTATCCGTGACTATGGCTTGTTTGGAATTGCAATTTTTTCACCCATTTTAATTTCCATTCCTGTGGGTTCATTTTTAGCAGCACGTTTTTTTGAGAGCCACAGTAAAATGGCTCTAGCCATATTATCGATATCTGTAGTATTGTGGTCAGTGAGTATTTCTACCTTCTTATTTTTGTTTTAATGGCTATTAAACACCTCTTCTTCGACTTGGACCATACACTATGGGATTTCAATAAGAATTCTAAAGAAATCCTATTCGAACTTTTTGATGAGCTATCCTTGTCAACTAGAATTTCTTCTTTCATAGATTTTTATGATAAGTATATAGAGATCAATGAGGAACTTTGGGATTTGTATCGGAAAGACCAAATTACTAAAGCCGAGTTGAGGTCGGTAAGATTCAAAAGAGCTTTAAAGTGTTTTGGAGTTGAAGATGAAGAATTGGCAATTGAACTTAGGAATAAATACATTCAGCGATGTCCTTTAAAAGGATATCTATTTGCCGACTGTCATTCCGTTTTGGAGAGCCTTCAGTCAAAATATATTTTACATATTATAACAAATGGATTTGAAGAGGTGCAAGAAGTAAAGATGAGTTCCTGTAATTTGAACGATTATTTTACTGAAATTATCACTTCTGAAGGTGCAGGTGTGCGCAAGCCTAACCCACGAATTTTTGAGTATGCATTTGAAACTTCTGGAGCTAAACCTTCCGAAAGTGTGATGATAGGAGATAGCTTGGAGGTAGATTGTATTGCTGCAGAGAAGATGGGAATGCAAGCAGTATTTTTTAATCCAGAAAAAAAGCTTGAAAACAAAAAAGTGAGCTATGAAATAGCCCACTTAAAAGAGTTGTTAGAGATTTTCTAGCAAGTTGCAATAACCGTTTCACCGCCTTTTACTACATCATCTATATTTGCGTTGATTTTAGCGTCTAAAGGCAAGAAGATATCAATACGAGACCCAAACTTAATAAAGCCCATATCGGCTCCTTGATTAGCCTTATCACCTTTTTTAGAGTACATCACAATTCTACGTGCTACAGCACCTGCAACCTGACGGAAGAGAATAGGTCCAGTAGTTTCATTTTCTACAACTACTGTAGTTCTTTCATTTTCAATAGAAGACTTAGGGTGCCATGCAACCAAGAATTTCCCAGGATGATATTTAGCATACTTTACCTCACCTGTAATAGGATATCTATTTACGTGCACATTTAAGGGTGACATAAAAATGGATACTTGAATTCTTTTGTCGTTGAAAAACTCGTGTTCTATCACTTCTTCAATTACCACTACCTTACCATCGGCAGGAGCAATAATGTGATTTGCATTTAGGACTGTATTTCTTTTTGGATTTCTGAAAAATTGCAATACCAAAATGGCAAATACTGCCGAAGCAAAAATAAGTAGGTTTACTGCCCAGTTAAAGCCTCCAGAAAAATACCAAACGGTAGCATTAATGGCGATTAATCCCGTAAAGGTATTTCTAATAATGGCAAATCCTTCTTTATGAAACATAAGTGTTTGTTTAAAAATTAAGCGCTGGGCTCAAATAATAAAAGTAAATATAATAAGCGGGAAGACAGAATAAGATAGAATCAAATCGATCTAAAATCCCTCCGTGTCCTGGTAAAATAGTACCTGAATCTTTAATGTGAGCTGCACGTTTTAGCATCGATTGGAATAAGTCTCCAGCAGTGGCAATAAAAACAGTAAGGGCCCCTAGTATCATCCATTCTAAAGTCGAAAGTCCAAAGCCAGTTAGAGATAATACATAACCTGTAATAGAGGTGAGGATTACTGAGCCCCATAAGCCTTCCCAAGTTTTGTTTGGAGAAAGTCTTTCAAAGAGTTTTCGCTTTCCTAGTAATCTTCCAGAAACATATGCCCAGGAGTCTGAAGCCCATACTAAAATCAATAAGCCAAATAGGGTTTTGTATTCGTAAGCTCCACTTTGAAGTCCTATAGGAATTGTGAGTGCTAATGGAATGAAAAGGTATGTCAAGCCCAAAAGTAATCCGCCAATCAGTTGGAGTGCATTTTTTGTGGGTCTGTATAATGTGCTGATAAAGTAAACAAAGACACCAGTAATTAAAAAGGCTCTTGCTTCTGGGTGTAGTACACTTGTGTAAGTGATAAGACCCAAAATTACAGTTGGCCAAAGATCGAAATCTAGTTTTTGCTTTTCGAAAATCTTTTTGAGTTCAAAAACACCAAGTACTGCAACGATAGCAAATAAAGCCCCAACAAAAATTGGACGTCTTACTGCAAGAAGCATAATTGCAACATAGGCAGATCCAGTAAGGATGCGTTGTGTTAAATTATTCATCGGTGTTCTTTGTAGTCCTCAATAAGGAAAATGTACAAATCTTTAGCTCGGTCACTATCACTCATTGTTGTAATAGAATCTTTCGTCCGGATGGTAGTTACCAATGCGGGTCTCGATTTCCCGTATTTGGTTTGAATACCTCTTAAACCTTCACTAATGTTTTTTACAATTTGTGATGTATAGGCCACGATTACTAAAGCTTCAGGAAGCTGTTCAATTTTGAGGTTTTTAGTTTGTTCGCCAGAAACCATTATCGAGCCATTAAAAGCAATCAGGAATTCACAAGTACTTATACTCGAATCGGCTTTTTTATAGTCTTCTTCAAAATCTAATTCTGTAGGTTTTAATATCTCCTTTAGGGAGTCATTACTACAGTATGGAAGCTTCCAACCACTCTCTTGAATTAGGTGTTTAAAGTTTCCGTAAAAATCTTCTTGATCGTCACAATAGAAGAATTTACCTCCATTGTTAGTAAAGACTTTGGCAAAAGTAACGTCAGCAGGATCGCTAGGGTTAGGAACAAACTTATCTTGTTCTTCCTCCTCCTCTTGGCTTAATTCAGCTTTCGATTCACCTAAAGAGGGCATAACCCGCTCTATGAATTTATTGAATAGGCTTTTTTTCATCCTTTTTTGATTCCTCCGACTTTACTTTGTCGCCATCAGATTTTACTTCGACTGTACTTGTGTTTAAAGTGACTTTTTCTTCAGTATTCCATTGGCGTTTACCAAAAATACTAACTAAGTCTTCTTTGAAGATTACCTCCTTTGTTAAAAGCTCTTGAGCTAATTTACTTAAGGAGTCTTTATGTTCTTCGAGTACTTTTAAAGCACTCGCATAAGCTTCTGCTGTAAGCGCTCTAACTTCTTCATCTATCACTCTTGCCGTTTGTTCACTGTAAGGTTTGTTGAAACTAGAGTTTTGTCCAGAAGAATCGTAGTAAGATATATTACCAATTTTCTCACTTAAGCCATATACGGCAACCATAGAAGTCGCTTGACGAGTCACTTTCTCTAAATCGCTTAAGGCACCTGTAGAAACTTTTCCAAACATGATTTGTTCTGCAGCTCTACCTCCTAGTGCAGCACACATCTCATCCATCATTTGTTCTTTGGTGGTGATTTGTCTCTCTTCGGGTAGATACCATGCGGCTCCTAATGATTTACCACGAGGAACAATAGTTACCTTTACAAGTGGAGCAGCGTGTTCTAGCATCCAGCTAACTGTGGCATGACCAGCTTCGTGGAAGGCAATGACTTCGCGTTCAGATTTAGAAATAATTTTATTCTTCTTCTCTAAACCACCAATAATACGATCTACAGCATCTAAGAAGTCTTGTTTCTCAACCTGTGTTTTATCTTTACGTGCAGCAATAAGAGCTGCTTCGTTACACATGTTAGCTATGTCAGCACCAGAGAAACCAGGTGTTTGTTTCGCTAGAAAGTCTACATCTAAATTTTCGTTTGTTTTAAGAGGAGCTAAGTGTACTTCAAAAATTTCTTTACGTTCGCTCAATTCTGGTAAGTCAACATAAATTTGACGGTCAAAACGACCTGCACGTACCAGAGCTCTATCTAAAATATCTGCACGGTTTGTTGCAGCAATTACTATTACGTGGTCATTAGTACCGAAACCATCCATCTCAGTAAGAAGTTGGTTTAAGGTATTTTCACGCTCATCGTTAGATCCAGTCATTTGGTTTTTACCACGAGCTCTACCTATTGCATCGATTTCGTCAATGAATATAATAGCTGGCGCTTTTTCCTTAGCTTTCTTGAATAAATCTCTAACTCTAGACGCACCAACACCTACAAACATTTCTACAAAGTCAGAACCTGAAAGTGAGAAAAATGGAACTTGAGCTTCACCAGCTACTGCTTTCGCTAATAGTGTTTTACCCGTTCCTGGAGGGCCTACAAGTAGTGCTCCTCTTGGAATTTTACCACCTAGTTTTGTGTACTTTTCTGGGTTCTTAAGGAAGTTAACTATCTCTTGAACTTCTTCTTTAGCACCTTCTAATCCAGCAACATCATCAAAGGTAGTTTTTATCTCAGCTTCATTATCGAATAGCTTAGCTTGCGATTTCCCAATATTGAAAATCTGTGACCCTGGGCCACCACCAGCTCCGCCGCCACCACTCATTTTGCGCATAAAGAAAAGCCAGATGAAGATGAGGAAGATAAAAGGCATCCATGCCCAAAAGCTATCCCAAATACTTTGTTCGTGATTGTAGAAAATTTGAACTCTTTCGCGCTCTGAAAATTGGAATAGCTCTTGGGCTTCCTCTAACTTAGTTTCGAAAACTTCTGAAGTTCCAATTTTAATAAAGTAATGTGGTCCTTTGTTTAAGCCTTCGCCAAACATAGGTTCACTTACTGCTTCGTGTCGGTGTTCAGAAAGTGAAGATTCCTTAATGAATATCTTTGCAATATTCTTGTTCTCTACGATTTCAATTTTCTCTACCTCTTTGTTTTTGATGTACTCGTAAATCAGCGTTTGACGATTTGTCTCTACGCTTAAAGAACCCATTTCGTTTGTGAAAAGCATCGAAACCATAAAGAAGGCAATAATTCCATAAATCCAATAGAAATTGAATTTTGGTATTTGATTTTTCTTCTTTTTTGGAGCCGTCTTTTTACCTTTATTAGGGGTTTTAGACTTATTTGTTGTTTGCTTTTTAGCCATCTTAATACATTGCTTCTATTTTCGTGACCTCAGCGTCTCCCCAAAGTTCCTCAAGAGCATAAAAGTCTCTTACTGGCGTTTGGAAAATATGAGCTACCACGTTTACATAATCCATTAATATCCACTCAGAAGTCTCTGTTCCTTCTTTGCTCCAGGCTTTATCATCTAAAGTTTCTAGAGTTTCATGCTGAACGGAATCTGCAATTGCTTTTACTTGAGTGTTAGAATTAGCGTTACTAATAACGAAATAATCACATACTGCATTGTCAATATCCCTTAAGTCTACGACTGTAATATTTTCAGCTTTTTTTTCTTGCATACCCTTAACGATAACATCTACCAGGGCTTTGATTTTCAAACTTCTATCTTCCTTCATTCGAGTTTTGCTAATTTAGTCAGCAAAAATAATGCTTTTAAGCGGATAATAATTCTCATAAAGGTAGTAAATTACCTTAATTCTAAGCTATTCGATGGAAACACTTTTTATAGGGAAAAATTGGCTAAAATTTGATCAGATTTCTTCGACCAATGATTGGCTGATGGAGCAGATTTCGATTCAGAAATTAACTGAAGGAACGGTTGTTTTTACACTTTATCAAACAAATGGAAAAGGACAACGAGGTTCTACCTGGTCGGCTGTAGATGCCAAGTCACTTACATTTAGTGTTTTATTAAAGCCTTCTTTCTTGTCCATACCTAAATCCTTTGATTTAAGTTTGTGTGTAGCACTCGCAATTCATGATTGCTTAAATGAACTCCGTCCGGGCTTTCATATTAAGTGGCCCAACGATATTTATTTTGAGGATAAGAAGATTGCTGGGGTACTTATTGAAAATCAAATGAGTAAATCGGCGTATCAAAATGCAGTAGTTGGTGTGGGTTTGAATGTAAATCAAGACGAATTTGAAGATTTACCCAATGCTATTTCCCTTAAACAAATAGTTGGAATAGAATTTCCTCTGGCTAATGTATTGGAGCGATTATGCGAAACTCTGGAAGCACGCTATCTACAATTACGCGCTAATAAGTATGAATCTCTTAAAAGCGATTATTTATCTAAATTATACTGGTTTGAAGAATCTCATTTTTTCAAAATCAAAAACGAATTGATTCAAGCCAAGATTGTTGATGTGCTCCGAAACGGACGTCTACAAGTTGAGCTTATTGATGGAGAACTACGCGATTTCGATATTAAGGAAATTGAGTTTATAGAGTAGTTTAACCTTTAGCTAATTTATATCCTAAATAGCCCATAGGAATATACGCGAATCCTAAGTCAAGAATGTCAAACCATAGTGGAGCGGGTAGAAGTGATGCCATTTGAATACCTCCCATTAGGAAAAACACCCCAATTACTAATGCAAATTTCATTTGATGTGTAGCTGCAATTTTGGCGGCTAAAAAAGCACCTATTAAGGTTCCTAAAGCGTGCGCTAAAAAAGGCATTAAAAAGTGTTTAGGCCGATATAGATGAAAGTTGCTTGTTATACTTTCCATGTTTGTAGGGTCAATCCCTCGAGTAGTGGGATGATCTACCACTAAGCATAACGATTCCCATATTTGCAGCTCCACCAATAAAGAGCCCGACTATAACTGCTAGAATATTTTGAAGTATGTTTCTCATTTTCATTTATTTTGAGGTCTAAATGTAGAGAAATTAAATTTATTTTTGTCAAACTGTCTATGCATACTGGTTTTCTGTTAGCTACTGAATTCCTTATTAAAGATAGGTTTGGTTTATGACTTATTTTTCTGATAATTGAGTAATGAAGAGAGATGAGGATCTATGAATTGAATTATAGTGTTACTTTTGTAAAAACGAAATATTTTATCATTAGTCTTTAGTTTATGCCCTACCAAGATGTGTTTGTTGTTTTCTGGAAACAGGTAGAAGAAAGTTTACAAGAAGGTCGCTTTGCGAAGTTAACTATGGCAAAGACCATTGGTAAGCCTAACTTGAGAAATATATTCCTCAGGCCAGTCATTTCTGAAGATGGCTTTAAGGTCTTACTCAAATTGCGCTATAGATCTAAGGAGACCGAGGATCAGGAAGGCGAGATGACATTAGAAGAGGCTTTTGTGGTCTTGAAATCACACCTTATAAAGTCTTTTTCCTCTGTTCTGTTATTTACCACAACAAAGGATGTTACCTTCAAGGTTAATAAAAAGGGTGCCGGTAGCATTACCGAGTCTTCACCTACATTTACTGATGTTATTCCCAGTAAGAAGGATTTAGAATAACAGGATCACCAGTATTTCAATGTTACGTGCGTTTATTTATGTTCATTATTCCTTTGAAAAATCAGTTCATTTTTTCTTAAAGGCTAAAGATTTAAATGAAAGACTTGAAAGAAGCGGTAATTAATGATTTTTTGAATTTGGATATGTCCATTTTTTAAATAGTACAACGTTTGTGTAAACGCAGTGTACGTTTATATAATTATAGTTAATTTTCTCACTTCTCATTGTTAGACCCGTTTAGCGACTCCAGATTTTGTCGAGCGGAATTTGATTTTCTGCAAAACATTATCAGAAACAAAAGCATAGGTAGCTATGGGTTTTGTCCTAACAAGGTTTGAATATAGCGAATATCTACAGTTTGTTCCACTTGTCAAGCTATTTTTACGTTCAGATTAAAAGTCAGAGCAAAAAAAACGGCTCTTTCGAACCGTTTTAAACTTTTATAAACCTTGCCACTCATCTGGTGCTACGCGCCATTTTCTAAGCGCGTTAATTTCTGCATCAGAAATATATCCTGTATCGGTAGCTTGATCTACCAAGCTGTCATAATCGCTAAGCGTTATTAAATCACATTTAGCTTCTTTGAAGTTGTCATCGGCTAATTGGAATCCATAAGTGAAAATTGCTGCCATACCATTCACAGTACAACCGGCTTCTTGAAGAGCTTTAACCGCTTTTAGAGAAGAACCACCTGTGCTAATCAAATCTTCGATGACCACTACATTTTGTCCGCTTTCAATAAAACCTTCAATTTGGTTTTTGCGACCGTGCTTTTTAGGTTCAGGACGAACATAAACAAAAGGAAGTCCTAATTCCTGAGCTACTAATATACCGTGTGCAATGGCACCTGTAGCAACACCAGCAATAACATCTGGCTTACCAAAACGCTCAACAACGGCATGTGCCAATTGTTCGCGAATGTAAGTTCGCGTTGCGTGGTGAGAAAGTGTAATGCGGTTATCGCAGTAAATTGGAGATTTCCATCCCGAAGCCCAAGTAAAAGGTTTGCTTGGTTGTAATTTTATTGCTTTAATTTGCAATAGAAATTCGGCGGTTTTCTTCGCTGTATCCTTGTCTAAAATCATTTTGCAAATGTATAGAATATTTATAAACGATAACGCATTAATCTTAAGTAGTTCGCAAACAGTTTTGTCGACCGATAAACTTGCTGAAATTCAGCAGTATTCGTGTACTTCGTGTATGACCAGTGCAATTTCTAAACTCGAAAATGGATTATGTAAATCACTAGTTTTACAAGGAGATGATGTGGAAATTATGTGGCAAGAGTTCTGTTCGCGCTATGAGATAATTGAAGCTGCGGGTGGAGTAGTGGTGAATCCAAATGGTGAAGTATTGTGGATTCGGAGGAATGAGAAATGGGATTTGCCTAAAGGTAAAGTTGAGATTGGAGAAAATGTAGAAGATACTGCGGTTCGCGAGGTAGAGGAAGAGTGTGCTGTATTTAATATTGATCGAGGCGAATTGCTTGGGATAACTTATCACACGTACAGTTTTAAAGGCGAAAATGTACTTAAAAAATCATATTGGTACGCTATGACTTGTCCGAGTGAACAAGAATTGAAACCTCAGTTAGAAGAGGGGATAACGGAAGTTGTATGGGCTGATAAGCAGAAACATCTGACTTATCTAAAAGATACGTATACTTCTATAGCTGAACTCCTGAAGCGAGAAAAGCTGCAGAATCACCTTGGTTTTTAATAATGTCTCTGATGATGGTAGAGGAGATGGCTGACCATTCGGGGCGTGTGTTTAGGTACACCGTTTCGATGTCAGGAGCCAAGGCTTGATTCATCATCGCAAGACTCTTTTCGTATTCGTAGTCGTTAGAGTTGCGTAAGCCTCTTAGAATATATTTTGCATTGTATTTTTTACACGCATCTATCGTCAAGCCTTCGTAGCTGATGACTTTGATGTTTGGGCAATCTGTAAAAGTATCTTCAATCCACTTTAAGCGCTGTTCAAATGAGAACATATAATTCTTAGAAGAGTTAACGCCTAAAGCCACAATAATTTCGTCGTACATAGAAATAGCTCTACGAACGATGTCTTCGTGTCCTTTAGTAATTGGGTCAAATGATCCAGGGAAAAATGCGATTCTCGACATAGTTGTAAGTTTTATTGTGTGTAAGGTATGAGGTACAAGGTACAAAGTATGCAGTTTAGTTAGCCTACATTACACTTGAGTAATGATAATTAAAAATTAATCATCAGTCATTAATCATCACCTTCTTCCTCTTCTGGCCATTCAAAGAAGCTGAAATTCACATTTCCATAGCGTCTTTTATTTACGAAAAAAGGCAACTCAGAATAGTCTTGTTCTTTAGAGTGTTCAAGAATGAGGACACCATCAGTTGATAGTAATTTATTAGCAAAAACCATTTCAACTATCTTATCTAATCCTTCTAGGTCGTAGGGTGCATCGGCGAAAATCACATCGTGTTCATGACTGTGTTTTTCTAGAAATTCAAAAACATCGGCTTTAATCGTAGAAATCGCCTTAAAGCCTAAGTCTTCGGCAGTTTTCTGTATAAACCGAATACAATTTAAGTTTACGTCAACACTTAAGATTTGTTCAGTTCCGCGAGAAGCAAACTCATAAGAGATGTTTCCAGTACCACTGAATAAATCAAGAACACGAATCTCATCAAAATAATAATCGTTGTTTAAAATATTGAATAAACTTTCTTTCGCCATATCAGTTGTAGGACGAACGGGTAAGTTCTTAGGTGCTGTTATCCTTTTACTTTTATGAGTTCCGCTTACGATACGCATAGGTGCTGATTCAATAGTTTGTAGTAGTAATGTTCTTTTACTTCATCGAATACAAAGCTGTATTCGTAGTTGGGATTACGTTTGATGAAACTGATATTTCTAACGTATTTGTAAAGGTTTTTATATACCTCCGATTCTTCTTCAATTTCACCAGAAATGATAAGTGGAATTTGATCGGGATTTAAGCTCAGTTGTTCACAAGTGAACAATAGGTAGTAGATGAGATCTGCTGCAGATTTGTATGAAAAGTTGTTGAAGAATTTCAACTTCTTACCATCCTGTACAATCAATTCAAAATAGGTGTTTTGTATCGATAAGTATATTTTTTCTCCCTCTTGTAATTTAAATTGTTGTAGAAGACTTTCGATAAGAATACTACTGTCGTGTTTCCATTTGTGATTGGGGAAATGCTTGTTAAAGCATCGCTCCAGTTCTTCAGGAATTACATAGGAGTTATAAGCTTGTATTGAATTCAACCAATCACTATTCGCTTCCTCATTTTGAAGTAAAGCCTGATTGAAACCTAAAATATCTTTTCCGTTTACGTCGTCATATAACGCTTTAGGCGTAAGTGTATTTAAGGAATGCGCAATACTTATAGAAGTGGTAGCGAAATTTTGCTGTAACATTTCCTGTTGAAGGATAATCTTATCAATCTGCTCTGCTAAATCACTATAAGTAGAACAGTTTTGGATATCGTAAAATTCCAAAGCAATATATTTTTGCTCTTGAATATTGAGTATAGCAAAAGAAAATCCATCCAAGTTCACTTGGATGGATAAATGACATAAAGCCGATTTGTTCAGCTCCAAATGTGGGTCGATATGACTTAGAGTAGCTTTTATGTTACTCCCAGTTACCGTTAATCTTTGCAGAAGTCATCGAACCTACTAGTAAATCTTTAGAAGCATTCTTAACTAAGTCTACGTCTAAACCTTTTAAGTATTCTTCTCTTGGCGCTTTGGCTTCAAAAACTTGTACGGTAAGACTTCCCGACTTGATTTTACCAGCTCTAAGTTCTAGTTCTGTCCCTTGTGCATGAGGAATCAATCGTAGATTCTGAATGTCGTAATCAACTCCAAAAATGGAATCTTTAATGCTTGCAAAACCTAAAGTATCAATATAAGTAGTATCCTTAAGTTGGTACTCACGGTATACTTTGTTGTAGAATTTAAGTTCTTCATCACGACGTTGAACAATCGTGAATTCTCCTGTATCGATTAATGGGATTAATTCGTCGAAATTAGAAGCGTAGTAGCGGTTTACTTCTTTAAAAGCAATTTGAGCTTTACGTACTTCTTTTAATCTTTCGATAACGTCTGCCGAGCGTTGTTTTCTTTCTTTATTGAATTTAATTGGGTTCATGATAGCGGTGTAAAGAGCATAACTCAATCCTACTACAAGTATCCAAAGTCCAATGCGAATATTTTTTTCCATCGTTTATTTCATCTTTAATAAGGGCAAATCTACAATTTTTTTACGTGAATCTCATTTTTTTTCAAGGAGCTGAATGCATATCTTTGGAGCCTTGACTTTGACATTAAAAAATAAAGAACTGCAGCAGCAGTTGGTGCAACATTTTCCGCACAACCCAACCATAGACCAGCTTGTGCTTATTAAAGCCCTGTCGGTGTTTTGTTTGGATAGAGATCCGCATCAAATATTTGTGATGAGAGGTTATGCTGGTACAGGAAAAACTTCGATGATTCGCACCATCATAAAGGCCTTGCCTACTTTTAATAAAAAGACCGTTTTGCTAGCTCCAACGGGTAGAGCTGCAAAAGTGATTAGTGCTTATACAAACCGTAAAGCCTATACCATCCATAAGCATATCTATTACCCAAAAGTAAAAGCGGGTTCTTTAAGCTTTGAGCTTCAGAAGAATAAAGCTAGCAACACTATTTATATTGTTGATGAGGCTTCGATGATTGGAAATCAAACGGACAATGCTTTCGGAGGTAATGCCTTATTAGATGATTTAATTCGTTTTGCTGATCAAGGTGTGAATTGTAAGGTGATGCTTATTGGAGATGTTGCTCAGTTACCTCCAGTGGGCTTAACTATGAGTCCTGCATTGATTCCAGAAGAGTTGCAGATGCGCTATTTTAAAGAGGTGCATCATGTGGAGTTAAAAGAAGTTGTTCGTCAAGCAGCAGAATCTGGAATCCTGAGTAATGCCACTTCATTAAGGCAGCTATTGGATACTGACCAAATTAATTACACTCCCATTTTCGACTTGTATCCTGATGTAGTACGCTTGTCGGAGAAATATGAACTCGAGGATGCTTTAAATGATGCGTATTCGAGTAAATCTCTTGAGGATTCGGTAGTGGTTTTACGTTCAAACAAACGCGCGAATGTTTACAATCAGCAAATTCGAAATCGCATCCTTTGGTACGAAGATGAAATTACTGGAGGTGATCACTTGATGGTGGTGAAGAATAATTATTTCTGTTTGCCAAAAGAGTCGAAAGCTGGTTTTATAGCTAATGGAGATCAGATTTCCGTGAAACGCATCACTACAATTGAGGAGCGACATGGTTTTAGATTTGCTAAGGCAGAGGTGAATTTGGTAGATTATCCAGACGAACCAGAATTTGAGTCGTATTTACTTTTGGATTGTATTTATGTAGACCGCCCTTCATTAAGTTATGAGGATAGCAATCGCTTGTATAAATCTGTAGAGCGTGAATATGCGCATGTCAAAACAAAATACAAACGCTTTCAAGCCATAAAATCTGACCCTTATTTTAATGCTTTACAGGTGAAGTTTGCTTATGCAATTACTTGCCATAAGGCGCAAGGTGGGCAATGGAAGAATGTTTTTATAGAACAAGGATATTTGCCTGAGCCTACAGTTGATAAAGAGTATTTAAGATGGTTGTACACAGCTTTTACTAGAGCTGTAGATACGGTCTATTTAATCGGGTTTAAACCAAGTTTTTTTTCTGATGAAGAAGTTTTTGAGTAAGTTGTTTTTGAAAGTAATGGGTTGGAAGATGGTCGGCGAAGTTCCTTCGGACGTTCGTAAAGCCGTATTGGTATGTGCTCCACATACGTCTAACTGGGATTTCCCTTTTGCATTAGCAGCCTTCAGTTTAGTGGATTTAAAGTTGAAATATTTTATTAAAAATAGTTGGTTCTTCTTTCCGATGAATCTATTCTTTAAGGCTACTGGAGGAGTACCAGTTGATCGTACTAAAAGCCATGGAATCGTTGATGAGATGACTTTAAAACTCAAGGAAAGTAAGGAAATGATTGTGGCAGTTCCCGCTGAAGGTACACGTTCGTGGGTTTCAAAATGGAAAACAGGCTTCTACCATATTGCCAAAGGCGCAAATGTGCCCTTAATAATGGGTTTCGTTGATTTTAAAAAGAAAGAGGTAGGTTTCGGCCCCCTGTTTAATCTTAGCGGTGATTTCGAAAAAGATATGACTCAAATTCAAGAGTTCTTTAATCAGAAAACACCCAAGCACTCTGATAATTATAACCCAAATATTTATTAGTATTTCGATTTTATAATGTAGTTGTTCATCTATTGAGTATTAGGTTGTTGCATAAATAAAAAAAAGGCCTCGTGAAAACGAGCCCTTTTTTTTATGAAAGAGGATTAGTCTTTTATAAATGATTTAGTCATTTGACTAGTGCCACCTGTAAGCTTACAGATGTAAGTTCCTTTGGTTAAGTCAGAAATGTCAATTTGCTGTTTTACTTTATTTAAAATAGATTCGGATTTTACTAATCGACCTTGTGCATCAAAGATCTCAATTAAGGTATCCTCCGATTTTTCCATCTCAATATTTATAGTGTTGACAGCTGGGTTTGGATAGAGCTTAAATTCATGTTGAGAATTTAAACTTTCATTCATCCCAATTGAACTTGTTTCTTCCTCTAGCTTGAAATCCCAAATTCCTCTACCGTATGTTCCAAATCTTGCTGTTTTAATTTCGTCAACAAATTCTACCGTCCAATACGTTTGATCTGGTGCTTCATTTCCTGATAAATCTTCCCATTGGTCTTCTTCGCTGATATAAATATACGGCCCTAGTTCTGTGGCAGCAAAAATATACTCATCGCCATAAGTTGCTGCAATGTCATAAATCATGGTTGAGGGTAATCCTTCCTCCAATGCTGTGAAAGTTTCACCATTGTTATCAGTTGCATAGACCCCTGGGTTTGAGTATCCACTTCCAGCTATATAAGCTTTGCCGAGTTCTACGTGGGAAGGTTGAATTGAAGAACCATAGAAATAATGATTCTCAGGACCTGTGAAGGATTCTGTCATCGACCAAGTATCTCCATAATCTGTAGAGCTAAAGAATTTACCATTATTAGTCAGAACGTACCAGTAGTCCATGTTTAATGGCGATATGGCCATTGCAGTGATATAGCCACCGCCAGATGCTACTTTAAAATTGAAGTTAAGTTGAGTTGAAGTCACACTTCCGTTGTAATTCAAACGGATAATATAAGAGCCTAAGCCAGAAAGATGGCCACCAGCAATGAAAACCTTATTTGGCTCAAGAGGGTGTGCCATCAATGGAGGTAGCCATAAGTCTGTGGCGCCATCTGGGAAATCCCAGTATCCTTCACCTTCTCCTTGTTCTGCATCAGGATAGTAATGTGCAAACCCTGGATAAACGGTCCATAGACTTGAACCACCATCTGTTGAAACAATATGCCCGTAATCTCCTGAAATGATTTGTTCAAAGTTTATAGGTGAATCCAGATTTCCATCCTCTGATCTTTGAAATCCTTGGTCTTGAGCTCCTGCATAGATGTAATTTGTGTTGTTTCTGTTGGTGTACACTGAGTAGTATTGACTTACGTTTAAATCTTGAAGTGAAATGTTTTCTACCGTGTTTAAATGGTTGCTTGAAACGTAAAGACCGCCATCAGTAGATATATAGGTAAGCTCTTCACCTTGAGGATTTAGTATAGCTTTAATGTTAGGGATGTCTGCGTGAAGTCTTGTTGATGGAAGTTGGTAATACGAATGCCAGGAGTTTACAACGTCCCAATTGAGTCCCCCATCATAGCTTACGTGACATTCGATGGCTCCGAAATACAGATACTCTGGATTAGTGATGGATGCGTTAAAACTCATACTGAAGAATGGAGAATCTTCTAATTCAGTTACAAAGGCCCAGTTATGTCCACTATCATCAGATCGATGTAATTTGTGGTTTATATAGGCATAAAGTGTGGTTTCATTATCTGTTGTGCATCCTGCAAGTAAAGAGTATCCATTTCCAGTAGATGAGATGGTTGTCCTATAAACAGGTGTGTTTTGATTTGGAGCTAAAGTGTGTATTTCTCTGTTCGAAAGAATGAATAAAGTATCAGATTTATGGTAGGGAGCCCATAGATCTACCCGTTCAATATCAGTATTGTATTGTTTTAAAAATTGAAAGCTCTCACCTTGATCTTGCGATTTATAGATCCTAGAGACTGATCCCCAAGCACTGTCATCCCATTCTGCGGTTAAGACATATACAGATTTTATGGAGTCGTTTATTACAACAGACTTTCTGATATGCCCCCAGTCAATGGTTCCTTCTAGTCCTGTTGATTGGTTCCATGTTAACCCATCATCATCTGTATAGTAAAATTCACTTGCACCGCTACAGACTAGCAAACGGTTTATACTGTCATTTTGGATTAAATCCAACATCTTGATGTTGTAGAATTTAAGTTCGTCATTTAGAGATTCCCAGTTCTCGCCCTCAGGATTCCCTTTCCATATATTCCCTCCAGATGAAGCGCAGTAAAGAGAATTGTTGATAGTGTCAAGTTCTGCGGTGTGAATTCTTCCCGATTGATTAGAACTTCCACGTTCTGTCCAGTAACCATCAACAGGTAAATTGGCTTTGTTTTCTACTCGTTGATTATATTTTTTCCAACGTAGAATTTTATTGTGCTCTTTCCAATTAAAACCTTCTTCTGCACCATGCATATTATCAAAGAAAGCTTTTTTTATTTCCTTTCTTTCCTTTCGAGGTCCTGTAGGTCTTGGGATGATCGTAGTTGCTGTTGACTGTTCATTCTTAGTTACTTCTGTACATGATGTAACTAAGAGAAATGATAGTGAAAATATTAACGCTGTTCTCATAATTTGTTATGCTTTGAATGGCATTTGTTTGCTTGACAATATTTATGCCACCTCTTATTTATATTCAGTCCAAATAAAAGTAGTAAATCATTGTTGGAGTGAAAAGATTACTATAGTTTTGCCTCGCAGTTTAAAATAAGTCTAAATAAACAAAACAAAAAAAGAGGATGAAAATCTTTAAACAATCTGCCAAATTAATAGCCCTATCTATAGTGGCTTTACTAGCTTCTTGTACTGGTAATGGTGAGGGAGAAGAAAATGATTATGCTGTTCCAACAACATACAATTTCGAAAATGCTAGTTACGGTGGTCAAGTTGACCGTTTAAATATGTTAGCTGAATTGGAAACTTATATGAAAGTTGCCAATGAAGGTGGAGTAGTAGATGCTGCTACTGTAAAAGCAATGTTCGCTAACGAAGCTTATACATGGACTTCTGAAGCTTTTGCTGATGCACAGCCAATTAAGCAATTAAAGAGTAAAACTTTTGATGATCAACAAGCAGTTATCGAAGTATTGATAGACGAATTAGCTGATTTATCTTTAACGGGTACTCTAACTACTTCGGCAAATGGAGAGAAAACATACTTATTCAACGAAAATGGTTTTGAACCAATTCAATTGATTTCTAAGGGTATTATGGGAGCGTGTTTCTATTACCAAGGAACTTCAGTATATCTAAGTGATGCAAAAATGGATGTTGACAACGATGTTACGGCTCTTGAAGAGGGTGCCTATACAGATATGCAACACCACTTCGATGAGTCTTTTGGTTACTTAGGTGCTCCAGTTGGATTGGCAATTTCTAATACTGATGGTGGAACTTTCTGGGCTAAATATGCTAAGAAAACAATCAACGGTGGTTTGTCTACTATTGACAACTTGATGCAAGATGGTTTCATCTTAGGTAGAGCTGCTATCAATAATGAAGATTATACTACCCGTGACGAAGCTATCGGAACAATTCGTGCTGAATGGGAAATGATTCCTGTTTCTGCGGCACTTCATTACTTGAGTGGAGCGATCGAAGACATCTCTGACGATGCATTGAGAAATCACCAATTGTCTGAAGCTATCGCATTTATTTCGGCTTTAAAATACAACGCTGAAGCTACTATTACTGCTATAACTACTGATGCAATTATTGCTGAGTTAGGAACTAATTTATACGAAGTAACACCCGAAATGATTAACGCGGCTCGCACTAGTTTAGCCGATGCATTTGGTATTACAAACGCTACTGATTACTAAGATTATTATACTAGAGCCACCTGCAAAAGTAGGTGGCTCTTTTTTAGCTATGAAGAGATACACACCTATAGTTTTTATTGTTTTTGCTTTGTTGAGTTTGGGTTCTTGTTGTACAAAAGGACCTGATGATGAAGTTGAATACAGCGACTTGTTTGATAATATAGCCAACAATATGATTGTTCCCCGCTATGCGGAATTTCAATCAGATTTAGGTGCATTAGAAATGAGTGTAAACGCATTTGATGCATCTGATGTTTCGAGTTTGTCTTTAATTCAAGAGCAGTTTAAAGCAGCGTATCTTTCATGGCAATCCATTTCGGTTTTTGAATTTGGACCCGCAGCAGAATATTCAGCATTATTGCGTGCAAACTGTAATGCTTTTCCAGCCAATTATTCTCGAATCGAAGAGAATATTGAGGCAGAAGAATACAATTTAGCTTTCCCGTCAAACTATGGGGCGAAAGGTTTACCTGCATTAGATTACCTGCTTTTTCATTCTAATCCAAGTGACTTGCTTATCGAGTTGAGTGATTCTTCGAGAATGCTTTACATACAAGATTGCCTTGCTGATATGCAGGGTAAAGTAGATGAGGTTGTTAATGCTTGGGATTCATATAGAACTACATTTGTGGGTTCAGAAGGGAATGATCAGAACAGTTCTTTAAGTTTACTGTTTAATCAGTTTTTATATGATTATGAAAAACTTAAAAGAGACAAATTTGCATTGCCTGCAGGCTTTGCAACACAATTTGGAATACCTTTAGATGCTGATACTTCAGTTGTTGAAGGTCGTTTTAGTAAAATGTCTTTCCAGTTAATTCAAGCAAATTTAGAGTCTTTAGAAAACATCTATTTGGGTGTGGGTGAAGATGGAGTTGATGGCGTTGGAATATTTGAAAAATTAAAAGAATACAATGCACAATCTACCGTTGTAGATGGCGATTTGGCTGTTTCCATTCAAGAGCAATTTAGCGTCTGTAAAGACGCAATTAGTCAATTTACAAACGACTTACCTTTTGAGATTGTCCATAATATCTTTGAAGTACAGGAAACATCAAATCAATTTCAGAAGATGGTTCCGATGCTTAAAAATGATATGCGCTCTTATCTTTCTGTTACGGTTACTTTAACAGATGCCGACGGTGACTAAAGCGAAATCATATAGCACACAATTTTCACAGTGGTTTCATGCTGAAACAAGCATAGCTCCATTGGTTGTTTTCCGCATCATCTTTGGTTTGATGATGTTGGCAAGTACGGTACGTTTTTGGGCTAAAGGATGGATTGATTCCCTTTTTATACAACCCAATAACTTCTTTCATTATTACGGATTTGAATGGGTGAAGCCAATGGGCGAAGTTGGAATGTATACCGTATTCGTATTGCTCATCATTTCTTCAATTTTTATCGCCATCGGATTCTTTTACCGCTGGGCAACTTTGCTCTATTTCCTGCTCTTTACTTATATCGAGTTGATCGATATTACCAATTACCTCAATCACTATTATTTCATCAGTTTGGTGGCTTTGATCATGTGCTTCTTACCTGCACATCGATCGCTATCAGTTGATGTTTGGCGAAAGCCTTCTATAGCCTTAAGTAAAGTTCCCAATTGGACGATTGCGAGTGTTAAGTTTCAACTTGGTTTAGTATACTTTTTTGCAGGTATAGCTAAGATCAATTACGATTGGTTGTTTGATGCTATGCCTATGAGTATATGGTTGCAAGCAAAAACACACTGGCCAATTATAGGAGCTCTGTTTTCTGAAAAATGGATTGCTTATTCATTTAGTTGGATGGGCTGTATTTTTGATCTTACAGTAGTCTTTTTCTTGTTGTCAAAACGGTGCAGACTCCTAGCGTATTTGTCTTTGGTTATTTTTCACATTGTTACTGGTGTTATGTTTCCAATCGGGATGTTTCCGTGGATAATGATTCTCGCAACCTTAATCTTTTTCTCTAGTGATTTTCATCAAAAAATAATTGTTTTTATTCAGTCTATATTAAAGCTAAAGGAAGTAGAGCCAATCGAGTATAATTCACTATTTTTGCACGGCTTTAAAAAGAAGCTTTTAACAGGTTTTTTATTGTCGTACATGTTCTTTCAAATGGTGTTTCCTTTTCGCTATATGCTTTATCCAGGCAACTTGTTTTGGACCGAGCAAGGTTATCGTTTTAGTTGGCGAGTGATGTTGATGGAGAAAGCAGGAACAGCCTTCTTTTATGTAACAGACCCTAAAACTGGAAAAAGAGGTGAGGTAGATAATAGTCAGTTTTTGACCGCTACACAAGAAAAGATGATGGCTACACAACCCGATTTAATTCTACAGTATGCACACATTATAAAGCAGGAAGTTGAGTCGAGAGGATTAGAAAATCCGATCATCAATGCTGAGGTGTATGTGACTTTGAATGGCTCACGCAGTAAGCTTTTTATCGACCCAAAAGTGAATATAGCAGAATTGGAAGACGGTTTGAGACATAAAGATTGGATTCTAGATTTTTAATATGCCTAAGCTAAGGTTTTTACATATCGTATTTTTCTTGTGTGCTTTTGCCGCACAAGCTCAGCATACCCTAAAGGGATTAATTATAGATGCAACTAGTTCTGAACCTATTCCCTTTGCTCACATTAAATTGAATGATGAGAACGGTGTGGTAAGTGATGTTGATGGGCGATTTGAAATTTCAGTACTGCAGGAGGGAGCTTATCAGATTGAGGTTTCCTTTATAGGCTATAAAGTTTTTAAGAAAGAGATTAAGTTGAAAAGAAAAGTACTTCATCTTAATATTGCTCTAGAATCTGATATATTAGAGCTTTCTCAAGTAGAACTTATAGAGCGTCACGCAAGTCAGACAAACATTACTCGTTTGCGATCTGTTGAAGGAACCGCTATTTACGCAGCTAAGAAAAATGAGGTGATTCTGATGGATCATTCTATGGCGAATAAAGCCACGAATAATTCGCGTCAGGTTTATTCTAAAGTCCCAGGTTTAAACATTTGGGAAAGTGATGGCTTAGGTTTACAGTTAGAAATTGGCGCTAGGGGTTTGAGTCCACATCGTACCTCTAATTTTAATACGCGCCAAAATGGTTACGACATTAGTGCCGATGCTTTAGGTTATCCTGAATCGTACTATACACCTCCTTCCGAAGCTATACATAAAATTGAAATTGTTCGTGGAGCTGCTTCTCTACAATACGGAACGCAGTTTGGGGGCTTATTGAATTTTGTGTTGAAAAAAGGTGCTGATAAACCTCTTGAAATTGTGGCGCGTCAGTCTTTAGGTTCTTACAAATTGAAGAACAGTTTTGTAAGCCTTGGCGGAAGTAAAGGAAAGTGGAATTACTATAGTTTTTACCAGAAGAAGAGTAGAGAAGGTTGGCGTCCGAATTCGAATACCGAAGCTCAAACCGCATTTATTTCTGCAGAGTATCAGGCTAACTCTAAACTAAAACTTGGTTTAGAATATACGCATATGGATTATTTGGCTCAGCAACCAGGAGGACTCGATGATGCTAATTTCGCCTCTAATCCAGACACCTCATTTCGATCTAGAAACTGGTTTCAGGTAGATTGGAATATCGCAGCTTTCAATATTGATTATAAGTTCAACTGTAGAACAGCATTAAATTCTCGCACTTTTGGTCTTTGGGCTAGCAGAGATGCACTTGGGATTTTGGATACGCAATATGTGCCCGATTCAGTGATTATGGCTTTGAGGCCTAATAGAGATTTATTGACTTCGACTTTTGATAATATTGGGAATGAAACACGTTTGATTCACCGTTATTTTATTGGGGAGATTGAGTCGGCATTATTAGTAGGGCTAAGATTTTATAAAGGCTTTACCGTGAAAAATCAAGGGACTGCAGATTCGAGTTCCGAAGCAAATTTCAGCTTTGAAAATAAACTTGATAATTACGGTTCTCAATTCAAGTTCCCGAGTTTTAACAAGGCCTTTTTTATTGAGAATTTAATTCGTGTTAACGATTGTATTTCTTTAACACCTGGTTTCCGATACGATCATATCGTTACCCAATCTGAAGGTTATTTCCATGCTGTGGTAAACGATAGTTTACATTTTACATCGAGTGAGAATAAACTCGATAGAGATATTTTTCTTGCAGGTTTAGGAGGTAGTTATAAGTGTTTTGTTGGCGGAGAGTTATATGCAAACTTCTCGCAAAATTATCGTGCTATCAACTTTAACGATATGCAAGTTATCAACTCTAATATTGTTGTTGATTCTGAATTAGAAGATGAGAAAGGTTTTAATATTGATTTAGGATTAAGAGGTAAGGTTTGGGGTGCCATAGAGTATGATGTGAGCCTGTTCTATTTAGATTATTCTAATCGTATTGGTTACTTACAAAAGTATTATACGCCAGAGGATGCGCCAGAGCAGAATTTAGCCTGGACTTCTTATCGATTAAGTACCAATATTGGAGATTCTAGAACCTTAGGTTTGGAGTCTTATATCGGTTGGGATGTGTTGAAGACTTTTACTGATGTAGAGAATCATCAATTGAATGTATTCTTAAATACTTCCTACCAGAACGGAACTTATGTGCGTAGTGAAGAAAAAGCTTTGATCGGAAATAAAGTAGAATTGAATCCAGACTTGAATGTGAAGTTTGGTCTGCAGTTTCAATATAAAAACTTTACGAGTTCGGTATTGTGCTCTCATACGAGTAGTCAGTTTGCTGATGCTCAGAACACCCTAACACCAACACCAAACGCATTGTTTGGTGAGATACCTGCTTACTCTGTTATGGATTTGTCAATGAAGTACCATAAAGGTAAATTGAGCCTTGAAGCAGGCGTAAATAATTTGTTGAATGAATCGTATTTTACGCGTAGAGCTTCAGGTTATCCAGGTCCAGGAATCATTCCTTCGGACAAAAGAAATTGTTATTTAAGTTTACAACTAAAAATCTAAAAGATGAATCAGTTTATTATTGCTTTTCGTGAGTGTTTAGAGGCCGCATTAATTGTGGGGATTATCTATACCTTTTTATCGAAGTCTAACCTTACTGCACAGATAAATAAAATGTGGTCTGCCGTAGGTGCTGCCATTATTGCAAGTATAGGTGTTGCTTTTGCTTTGGAGTATGTGAATGCAAGTATAGAAAATGAGTCTATTGCCAAATTGGCGGAGTCAATTTTCATGTACGTTACTGCAGGCTTCTTGTTGTATGTAGTGTTCTGGTTGTCTAAGTCGATGGCTTCGAAAGATGCGGTAGAGAAATTGGCTTCCGAAGCGGCTGATAGCTCTAGTAAGTGGAGTATATTTATCTTGGTTTTCTTTGCGATTTTACGCGAAGGATTTGAAACTGTGATGTTCCTATTTGGATCGAGCTTGCAAACTGAATTTTCTTATGTTGGATTCTTCTCAGGAATCATTTTAGCCTGTTTAATAGGTTATTTAATAGTCATTCAAGGTAGACGTATCAACCTGAAGCCATTCTTTAGCGTAACATCATTATTCCTTGTTTTATTTGCCGCTGGTATGGTGGCTTATGGATCACACGAAATGGAAGAGTTTGTTGTAAAAGGTGATCATTTAGAAGTTTTTGGTTTAGAGTCGAAAACGGAGATTACAAGACCATGGAATATATTGGTTCCACAAGCAGAGTTGAGTGAAGGGGCTTCAGACTTGTTTTACAACTTTAATGAGAAGAAAGGGAAGTATATCCACATCCTTCACGATAAAGGTTCGGTAGGTTCTTTCTTAAAAGGGTTCTTTGGGTACAATTCTAATCCAAACTGGATAGAGCTTTTTGCTTGGTTGATTACACTTGGATTCGGGTTGAGAATTTGGAGAAGGTTTTATAAGCCTGTAGCTTAATTTGCTGGCGGTAAAAAACATATTATTTACTATTCTGGTGGCTTGTTATGGTTTGTGTTCGGCACAATCGTACAAGCCACTTGCTACATATAAGGTCTTGCCTGTGGAGTTTTCCTTTCGCTCTTCGAGATTAGAACAGGGTCTTCAGATTGGAGTAAAGAATGCACTTTGGGAAGCATCCAGAGATAAGCTTTTGAATAATAAACACCGTCAGTTTTATGATGCTTTGTATTTGCAATTTGGCTTGCAATTGATAGGTGGTAGTATTCCTTATAATTATTCGTCTTTCAGTCCATGTTTAGCGCTCTCCTACCAAAAGAAGGGAACGAAAGGCTTCTATATAGAACCGATTATTTCAGGAGCATACAAGCGAAAGTTGTTTCACAAAAGAGAAGTAAAAGATCAGAATGCAGCTACACTCGAAACAAGTTGCTCTATAGGTTACGATCGTTCTACTTTTCGCGAATCGAACTGGGCTTATTTCTTGAATTTAGGTTGCTTAATGGGATTTGCTAAAGACAGTTTTGAGTATGCTCCCAAGTTTTCTATTGGGATTGGCTACCGTTTTCATCAATTGAAAATTAAGCGAGCTAGGAAGTATTGTTCTTAACTCCAAATAAATTTCACATCACGAATCATACTTTCTGAAAGAGATTTGTCAACTGGACATGTGCTTGCAGATTTTTCTAAGATTTTCTTCGTCTTATCATCAGCAGAAATAGGAACCTTAATAAGGATGTTTACCTGAGCTATTCTACGAGGTTCAGACCCCATAATTTTCTCTACTTCAGCAGTAGTACCTTCGATGTTTATATTCATCTCATCGGCTTTAATCCCCATGATAGTAATCATGCACGATGCCAATGCTGTTGCAACTAAGTCAGTAGGAGAGAAGGCTTCGCCTTTTCCTTTATTGTCTACAGGAGCATCTGTAATGATTGTGTTTCCAGAACGTATATGTGTGGCTTGGGTTCTAAGTCCACCTTGGTAAATTACTTTTGAAGTCAAATTAATTAGTAATTAATGATTAATAATTTTTAATTGAGTCGATGAAGATACTAAATGTATATACAGTAAATTATTATTCCCTATTCCCTATTCCCTATTCCCTATTCCCTATTCCTGACAGCTGATCACTGAATGCTGACAGCTTAACGTCATTCTGGCAGCAAAAAGGCAATGGCATAACAATTGACTAATCACCAGCAGACAAAAACTAAAAATATATAAGCTTATGGCAACTGGTAAAATTAATGTAACGGCGGATAATATATTCCCAATCATCAAAAAGTTCTTGTATTCTGATCACGAGATTTTCTTAAGAGAATTGGTGTCGAATGCAGTTGATGCGAGTTCAAAATTGAAGACTATTTCTTCTTTGGGAGAAGTGAAAGGTGATATTGGAGCACTTCGTGTAGAGGTGAAGTTAGATAAAGAAGCAAAAACACTTACCATTTCAGATAATGGTATCGGGATGACTTCTGAAGAGGTTGAGAAATACATCAACCAATTGGCTTTTTCTGGTGCGGAAGAGTTTTTAAGTAAGTACGAGGATAAAGCTGATGGTGCTGGAATTATCGGTCACTTTGGTTTAGGGTTCTACTCAGCTTTTATGGTTGCTGAAAGAGTAGAGATTTTCACGAAGTCTCATAAGGATGCTCCAGCAGTACGTTGGGAATGTGATGGTTCACCTGAATTCACTTTAGAAGAAACTGAAAAAGAGAGTAGAGGTACAGATATAGTTCTTCATATTTCTGAAGACTCGCTTGAGTTTTTAGAAGATGCTCGCATCACTGAATTATTGAATAAATACTGTAAGTTCTTACCTGTTGAAATTAAGTACGGGACAAAAGAAATCACCAATAAAGAAGGTGAAGGAGAGGATGCAAGAGAAGTAAAGGAAACGGTTGATAATATCATCAATAATCCTACTCCTGCTTGGACGAAATCGCCTTCTACATTGGAAGATGAGGATTATAAGTCTTTCCACAGAGAGTTGTATCCGATGAACTTTGAGGAGCCTTTATTCCATATTCACTTAAATGTAGATTATCCATTCAACTTAACTGGAGTTTTATACTTCCCTAAGTTGAAGCAAAATATGGATATGAATAAAAATCGTATCCAATTGTTCTGTAACCAAGTGTATGTAACTGATTCTGTTGAAGGAATCGTTCCAGAATTCTTGACCATGTTACAAGGTGTGATTGATTCACCAGATATTCCATTAAACGTTTCTCGTTCTTATTTACAAGCTGATGCTAGTGTGAAGAAAATCTCTTCTCATATTACTAAAAAGGTGGCTGATAAATTGAATGATATGTTCAAGTCTGACCGCAAAGCTTTTGAGCAGAAGTGGGAGGATATGAAGGTGATTGTAGAGTACGGTATGCTTTCTGAAAAGAAATTCTTCGACAAGGCAGAGAAGTTTGCTTTATACCAAAATGTTGATGGAGCTTTTGCTACTTGGAATGAATACATTGAGAAAATAAAAGTAAACCAAGTTGATAAGGATGGTAAAACGGTTATTCTTTATACGAATGATAAAGAATTGCAACACAGTTATATTGCTGAAGCACAAGATAAATCTTACGATGTTTTAGTTCTTGATGGACCTATCATTTCTCACTTAATTCAGAAGTTAGAAGCGGAAAAAGAAAATGTTTCTTTCGTACGTGTAGATGCAGATTCTGTTGATAAGCTTATTAAGAAAGGCGATGACATTCCTTCTGTGTTATCTGAAGCTGATGAGAAGTCTTTAAAAGAGACGATTGAGAGTATTTTGGCTAAAGAGCAATACACGATTCAATTCGAAAGTTTAAGTCCATCTTCATCACCATTTGTGATTACACGTTCAGAATTTATGCGTCGTATGAAAGAGATGAGCGCTAACGGCGGCGGTGGAATGTTCGGTATGGAGAATATGCCAGAAATGTTCAATTTAGTCGTGAATGGAAATCATCCATTAGTATCGAAAATCATCGCTGAAAAAAGTGCTGATGATAAGAAGACTATGTTGAAAGAAGCAACAGATCTTGCTAAGCTATCTCAAGGCTTGTTAAAAGGTGAGGAACTGACTTCGTTTATCAAAAATCGCTATAAAGATTTAGTATAAGTACTAGGGGATAGTTAATGTTACCTAAAAAAGGCTGCACAATTGTGCAGCCTTTTTTTGTTTGGAGTAATTTAATTGTCCTTACGAGCTTGTCGAAGAATAACAAGTAAAGGTTGAGTTAATGCTTCGATAGACTCAGCATGACAAATTTTAATTTTTTCGACTACTGATTAAGGAATCACCACCGTCTACAGTCCAACGTCCATCGACCAATTACGATATAACTCCTGAGCCCAAAAGTTCATCCTCGATATACCATGCTACAAATTGCCCTGGAGCAATTCCTCTTTGGTCGTTTTCGAAAATGATGTATAAACCGTCTTCTTTTTGATGAAGCATCGCTTTTTCTAAAGGTTGTCTATAGCGTATACGTGACATCACCTCTAAAGTTTCGCCAACCTTTAATCGAAGGTCTTCTCTAATCCAATGAATATCTACATTGGGTACTTTCAGTCCTGGGCGGTATAAGCCTGGGTGATTTGTTCCTTGACCAACGTATATCGTGTTGGTTTTGGTATCGGTGTCGATCACAAAAAGTGGTTCTACTTTACCTCCTACATTAATTCCTTTTCGTTGACCGATAGTAAAGTAATGCGCTCCATTATGCTCGCCTACTTTATCTCCCAATTCGGGAGTGTAAATATAATCTTGACTCAAGCTTTGAAGAGCTTCGAGAGAAGTATTGTCTTTATTGAATTCTTTATTGCTTTTGAAAAGAGGATGTTCTTTTCCGATTTCAATAATATCGCCTGTTTTAGGTTTTAGTTTTTGTTGTAAGAATTCTGGAAGTTTTACTTTACCGATAAAGCAAAGTCCTTGCGAATCTTTCTTTTCGGCAGTGTTTAAACCTGCTTCGGCAGCAATTCGTCTAACTTCCGACTTTTCCAAATGTCCAATAGGGAAGAGGGCTTTCGACAGTTGTTCTTGATTTAATTGACACAAGAAATAACTTTGATCTTTATTCTTATCGATTCCTGCTTTTAGTTGGAATGTTTCTTTCCCATCAACTTCAAGAATTCCTTTTCTGCAATAATGTCCTGTTGCTACAAAATCAGCATTCAGTTGCATTGCTGCTTTTAGAAAGATGTCGAATTTTATTTCACGATTACAAAGTACATCAGGATTTGGTGTTCTACCTCTTTTGTATTCAGCAAACATATAGTCAACTATACGTTCTTTATAATCTTCACTTAAGTCAATAGTTTGGTAGGGGATACCTAGAGTTTCGGCTACAGCCATCGCATCGGTGCTATCTTCTACCCATGGACATTCCTTAGAAATCGTCACAGAAGTATCGTGCCAGTTTTTCATGAACAAGCCTATAACTTCATAACCTTCTTGTTGTAGTAAGTATGCGGCAACACTAGAGTCTACACCGCCAGAAAGGCCTACGACCACTCTTTTCATAATCAAATATTTGTGGCAAAGATACTTATAAGAAAGGGATTCATCTTACTCCTCAAAGAAGAAGTTTATTGACCCACTTTTGTCCAAATTAGAACGCATAATATGTGTTTTATTATAGCCTTCGTACTGAATGTTTATGGCTGAAGTGTTTGGAGGTATAGTACCTAAGTTTTCAGCAAAAAATACAAGCTGATTTACTTGACCTGGAATTAATTCGATTTCAAAATTGTGTTTTTCTTTTACAATTTCATAATTTCTTAAAATCCATTTTCCATTTAGGCTCAATGATATTTTATCACCATCCACACGTTCATTATCCCAAACTGCAAGGTTTAAGATTTTAGCTTCAACAGTAATTACTTTTTGAACTTCAATATCTCTTTTCTGTAATGAAAGTGGTTTTATGCCATCACCACCTTTAACTTGCATTAGTCTATGGCGTCCTTCTTCACTAGAACTCACCATAAACTGATTGTATTCATTTGTTAGATAGGTATTTACCAGTTGTATGTTTTCATCCAATTCTCTTTCGAGATCTATATTTGTTAGGTCGAAAAGAAGTGCTTTGTCTTTATAATATCCGGTTAATAGAACTTTGCTGTATTGGTTGATTGAGAGTTCGTGAAAGTCATTTTTTGCACGTAACTCTCGGATCATTTTTTTCTTATTTAAATCCCAAAATGTGACAATCCCATTTTGGCTCCAAGTCATTAAAATTTCAGGGGAATAATACTTCGATTTTACAAAGTAACTAGAATATGGGTTTTGAATTTCAAAAACCACTTTTTTATCATCTTCTAAGTCGAGTATTTTTATTGAATTATGATCAGTAATTACTAGCTCATTTTTTACTTTATTTATCACTGCATCATATGCTAGTGATGAGTTTTCATGAAAAATTGAATCCTTTTCTGGGTAGTAGAAGTCTTTGTGAAAAAACGTCCCATTTTCATCTCCAATCAGGACTGAATTTTGATCGTAGAAAATAGCGAAATGTGGCGTGTTTTTTATGTGAAAATTTACGAGCGTATCCTGCCCTGAAAAGCTCCAAATTTTTACTTTTTTATCGTCATTAGAAAATGTTAGAAACTGTTCTCCAGTTTCAGAAAATTCAATGCGGTTAATTTTTCCAAAATGAGCTTTGATCGAGCTTATTAAAGCTTGATTTGGAACATCCCAGTAATTTATATAGCCTGAGTAGTCTCCACTAAGCAGTATTTCGTCTTGTGGTGTGAAGCTTATAATCTCTGATTTTTCACTATTCCCTATAAATGACTTCACAAGCTCAACTCCTTGAGCGTCAGAGTTTAAGGGTGTGAATGCGAGTAGGGGTAGTAGTATCCGGTATATCCTTTTCAAAATGTAGATTTGGGCTTGCTAAAATAGAGATTTTAAAATATTAATATCATTTGCTGGCTTGATTTTTGACAATTAGTCTATCAGTGAGTATTTGGCACACATGTAGGAAATGGTATTCGTTGTCTATTATAGGTGTGAAAAGTATTAAATTCACTATATTGCAAGCTATTGTAAACTGTTTATGACCCCTCAATTATGGAAAAGACTTTTAATAAGTTATTGCTTATTCTTGTGCTATGCATTGTTACTAGTTTAAACACAGATGTATACGCGCAACAAACTATAGATTTTTCATTCCAAAAAACAGGTCCAAACCACTCTGTTTTGGTCTTGCCTTTATGGCATCCAGTGATCAAAGAATTAGAGCAAAGAGACTCAATACCTGCCGATATGATTTTAGGTTTTGAAGGTGACTCTTTAGCAACTGGTGATTTGGTTGGAGTGTTTTATACAGACAACCAAGGACAATTTAAATGTGCCGGCGCATTAACTTGGAAATCTAATGATTTTAATATGCTTCCTGTTTGGGGGCAATCCCCACCTGGAGCTGACAATGGTATGGAAATGGGCGAAAAAATGATTTGGCTTGCTCAAAAGAAAGATAATTCGATTTACCAAATTGAAGCTACATACCAAAGACCCTTAATGTCAATCTATATTAAAGATGGTGCATCTGCTGTGTTAGGCATGAGACTGACAAAGAATGATGCATTGAAGGCATTGAATCCAATTAGCAAATAAACGCCCCCTCAAAAGATTATTTTAGTTATGAAAAGTAATATACTCTATTCACTATTTATTTCTCTGTTTTGTTTCTCACAACAAATGACAGCCCAATGTGATTTGCCTCCAGCTGAAGCTCCTATAAATACAGGTGCTAATATGACAGTCATGTTGTTGCCAAATTTTGTATCTGAATTGAATATTCAGAACGAAACGGCTTATATGATTGCTTTCGATGGCGATTTAGTTGTTGGTTATGCCGATTTATCTGGCGGTATTTCTCAAAATTCATTTGCACTTTGGGGTGATGATTCGATCACACCTGAGTTGGATGGTGCTTCACCCGATGCATCTATATCTTTCCAATTAATTGATGGGAGCTCATTATATGATGTTGAGGTTGCATCACCAGTGAGTTATATAACTGGTGCGATTGGCGTACAGTCAAATGCTCCTTCATCAATAACATTAGTTTGTGAGCCAACTATTTGTGGTGATACTTGGATAGCACCCTTTACTGGGAACACAGGGTTGAATATGACTCTGATGTTGACCGAGACATTCATTAGTTCTCTAAATGTCCAAAATGATGGCGCGTATTTAGCTGCTACCACTTCAAGTGGTTTGGTAATTGGGTCTACTGAGGTTAGTGATGTGCAGACTAGTTTGGCTGTTTGGGCAGATGATTCATTTACACCTGATGTTGATGGTGCTGTAGAGGGAGAATTAGTTAGTTTGAGTTTAGTTGATGGAGATCAACAATATTTAGTTGACTACAATTTCAACTTCGTTAGTAACGGTAATCAAGCAATTACAACTCAGGTGTCCGTTACAGCTTTATGTACAGCTGAATTACCATTCGGGTGTACAGACTCTGAAGCATGTAACTATGATTTTAATGCAAATACGAATGATGGTACCTGTGTATATGTGGACGGGATCTGTGATAGTTGTGATGACGGAATAGTTATAGACAACGACTCAGATAATGACGGACTTTGTGATATTGACGATATTCTTTCGGGTTGTACCGATGATACTGCATGTAATTATAATTCATCAACTACATTAAATGAAGATAACAGTACTTGTACATATTCTGACGGTGTTTGTGATACATGTGTTGATGGAATTGTAGTTGATAACGATTCAGATGACGATGGGCTTTGTGATAGTGAAGATATTCTTTCGGGATGTGTTGATGTTACAGCATGTAATTTTGATTCGTCTACTACGTTAAATGAAGATAACACCACTTGTATATACGTTGATGGTGTCTGTGAAAGCTGTGAGGAAGGTCTTGTTGTGGATAATGATTCAGATGATGATGGACTTTGTGATGGTGAAGATTTTCTTTCGGGTTGTATAGATGTTACTGCATGTAATTATAACTCATCATCAACTATAAACGAGGATAATACTACTTGTACTTACGTTGATGAAGAATGTGAGAGTTGTGAGGAAGGACTTATCACAGATAATGATCTTGATAACGATGGTGTTTGTGATGCGAACGAAATTGCTGGATGTCAAGATGAATTAGCTTGTAATTATAATATCTCAGCAACAGACACTGATGATTCATGTATTTTTTCTACAGACTTAGATGCTTGTGCAACATGTTCTGGTGAGCAAGATGGGACGGGTGTATTCGTAGATAATGATTTTGATAATGATGGTGTATGTAATGCTGATGAGTTAGAAGGTTGTACTGATGAAGCAGCTTGTAATTATAATTCTTTTGCAACCGACGACGATGCATCTTGTACATATACGAATGGTGTTTGTGATACATGTGTTGATGGAAATATAGTTGATAATGATCAAGATGATGATGGTGTTTGTGATTCGGAAGAAATAGCTGGGTGTCAAGATAATTCTGCTTGTAACTATCATGAATTGGCAACAGACGCTGCGAACTGTATTTTTTCAGCAGACCTTGATGCTTGCGCAACTTGCTCTGGTGAGCAGGATGGTACAGGAGTAATTGTAGATAATGATGCAGATGATGATGATGTTTGTGATGCGGATGAAGTTTTAGGCTGTGATGAATCTGAAGCATTTAATTTTTCGCCAACTGCAACTGAAAATGATGGTTCTTGTTTCCCATTTGTTTACGGTTGTATGAATGACCCGAGTGCTTATAATTTTAATGACATTGATGGTGATGGCGATGCCGATTTTCTAACAAATATAGACGGCCAAGATATAAATACTGATGATGGATCATGTTATCAGATTGTGCTGGGTTGTACTGATCTTATTGCATTTAATTTTAATGACATAGATGGCGATGGTGAAGGCGATGAGTTGACCGGGATTAATGGTGTTGATGTAAATACTGATGATGGTTCTTGTATTGCATACATATTGGGTTGTACAAATATTAATTCATGTAATTATCAAGCAAACGTTATTCATGATATTACTCTTTGTGATTTCCCACCTGCAAATTATTTCTGTGATACTATTGAATTCAGTGATGAGGTGTATGTTTACGAGATTTCGTGTAATAATGATTCTGACGATGATGGAATCTGTGATGAAAATGAGATTGAAGGATGTACTTCAAGTTCTATAGCATGTAACTATAATCCGGATGCTACGGATGAAGTAGACTGTATTTTTGCTGATGAATTTTTTAACTGTTCAGGGAGTTGTTTAGTCGATTCGGATCAAGATGGTGTTTGTGATGAATTAGAAATTATTGGATGTACTGACAATACCGCATGTAATTATAATGAAAATGCTACGGAATCAGATGTTTGTGAGTATGCCTTTGAAAATTATGATTGTAACGGAGTTTGTGTTGATGATGAAGATGGAGATGGTATCTGTAATGTGTTCGAAATTGAGGGATGTACATCAGATTGGGCAGAGAACTTTAATTCCCTAGCTACTGATGATGATGGCTCTTGTATTTTAGAGGGTTGTACAAACAGTAACTATATTGAGTATGATGTGAATGCAACAGACGATGACGGGTCTTGTTTGCAACTGATTGAATATGGCTGTACCTTGTTAGATGCTTGTAACTATAATGAGGAAGCAAATACTCCTGATGGTTCGTGCGTATTCCCTGAATTTGAATACGTTTCTTGTGATGGATCTTGTGTAAATGGGGAAGATTCAGAAGGAAATTGTATACAGATAGTTGTTGAGGGATGTATGGATGAATTTGCTTGTAATTATTTCCCAGAAGCAAATCTAGATACCGAACCTACATCATGTACTTATAATACTGAATTCCTTGACTGTGCCGGGAATTGTATATTAGATGATGATGGAGATGGTGTATGTGATCAATTAGAAATTTTTGGTTGTTCTGATGTTAACGCCTGTAACTATAGTTTTGAAGCAACAGAAAATAGTGCTTGTGTATATCCAGCAGAAATCTATTTAGATTGTAATAATCAATGTGTCAATGATACCGATGAAGATGGTATTTGCGATCAGTTTGATCTGGAGTCATGTGGCGATGAATTAGCATCAAATTTCAACCCTTTTGCATCCGAAATAAATAACGAATTGTGTGAGTATCCAAGTGGATGTACAGATCCGATTGCGGCTAATTATGATTCTTCAGTAATGATTGATGATGGCTCGTGTATTCTTGAATTGATTGATTGTACAGATGCTAACTTTTTAGAATACAATCCAATTGCAAATATTAATCATCAGGAATCTTGTGTTACGCCTGTGGTACTTGGATGTATGGACCCAAATGCCATCGATTATAACCCGGATGCAAATATTAATAACTACGTCTGTAGTTATGATGTTGTGGTTGGTTGTATGAATCCTGATTATTTGGAATTCAACCCTCAGGCCACAGAGGATTTCAATCCAACATTATGTATCGATGAAATCGCGTTTGGCTGTACAAATTCTAATTTCTTAGAATACGATTCATCTGCGAATGTTGACGATGGAACCTGTCAGTCTATTGAATATGAGGGCTGTCTGGATGAGGATTATCAAGAATATAATTCATCGTATACCGTCCATAATGAGTACGACTGTTTAACACCTCATATCTACGGTTGTACCAACTCCTACTCTGTAGGTTCATCATACAATCCATATGCAACGATTGATGATGGTAGTTGTATTTTGATTGGTTGTTCAGACACAACTTTTGCTGAATATTATATGCAGGGATATATCCCTAATATAGCTGATGAATCAGGAGTATATAATTCTACTTTCTGCGTTAATCCGGCTATACTTGGATGTATAAATTCATACGCTTTAAACTACAATCCACAAGCAAATGTTGCAACAGATGATTGTATCTATGAAGATGGAGATTATATTGATTTTGAATCTTCCATAACAGATATTAGTTGTTCTATACTTATGCCTAACTACGGTCCAGCTGATGTAAATGGTTCGAATGTTTCTTTTTCGGGTGAATTTACTCAACCGTTCCCAGAAGGAAGTACCATAGGTGTGTTCTATCATGATTATAGTGGAGTCTTGCAATGTGGGGGGGCTTCAATTTGGAGCGCTACATCTACAAATTCCATTAGTGCGTACATTGATGATTATTTTACACCCGCAAAAGATGGATTTAATGATAATGAAGCATTTAATTGGAGGGTTCAAACACCAGAAGGTTTATTGTATTCTATTAATGTAATAATAAATGAAAATTCTATTGGAGGTAATCAATTTACTCCAAATGGGCTCGTACAAGTTGCTCACATGTATACTCAATTTATGTACCAGGTTGATATTGTAGGTTGTATGGATTCGGCATATGTAGATTTTAATCCATATGCAAATAACCCTGGACAATGCTATGTCTTAAAAGATATTGGATGTATGGATTCAGAGGCATTTAACTACAATTCAAATGCTACTGAGGATGATGGATCCTGTTATCCTATTGTTTATGGATGTAATGAATCTTCTGCTTTTAATTACGTACAGCCAATAGATAATTTATTTATTGATCCAAATACAAGTGACGGCACATGTATTCCTGTGATAGAAGGATGTTTAAGCGACATTTATGCATATAATTTCAGCCCAATTACAGGGAATCCATTAACTGATGTAAATACTGATGATGGTTCATGTTATGAAGTAGTATTGGGTTGTACAGATATTCCTGCTTTGAATTTTAACGATTTAGATGGCGATGGATTTGGTGATGAATTAACCGGTCAAAATGGAGTTGATATCAATACTGATGATGGTTCGTGTATTCAAAAGATTTATGGATGTATGGAAGTGTCAATGTTTAATTACAACCCTGATGCGAATATAAGTAATGGTGTATGTTATCCTGTGATAACGGGTTGTGTTGAAGATGAGATAGCGTTAAATTATATAGCTCATTTTGGAAATCCATATTTGGATGTAAATGATACAGTCCCATGTATCCTTCCTATTTACGGTTGTATGGATCCACTTGCCTATAATTATGTAGATACTGCAACAGTTCATGACCAATCCTGTATTGCTAGAGTTTATGGTTGTACAGATAATGGCATCACCGAGAATATTTTTGGTGATGTAAATGATTTGTTCTTAGATGGTTTGCCTTCTGCCAATTTTGACTCTTTGGCGAATACAGATGATGGTAGCTGTTATCCAATCATTGAAGGGTGTTTAGATGCTGAAGCATTTAACTTTAATAATTATGGATCAAATTCTTATATTTCTTATGCGGTATCAGATGATGTATTTACGGATGTAAATACTTCGGATAATTCGTGCATAGAGGTAAAGAATGGATGTTTAGATGTTGAAGCACACAACTATAATGATTTTGATCTTGATGGGGAAGATAATCCTTTATTTGACCCTGAAGAGGATGTAAATACACATCTACAATCCGAGTGTTTTTACAGACCCGGTTGTACCGACCCTGCTTATGCGCAATACTGGAACTATTCTTTCCTCCATCAGGAATCAACTACGATGTATCCGGATTCTATGCTAAATATAAATAGCTGTGTAGACTCTGCTAATTTCTTTTGTAATGACAACATATATGTTGAACATTATATTAGAGTTGGAGAATCTTATATCAACTATGCCTATCAAAGCGATATTAGTTTAGTAGCGAGTCAATCAGAATGTCTGAATATCAGAGTAGATTATTGTGAAGCCACTAATTACGTAGGGTACTATTTTACGGATAATATTATTGATGGAAGCGATATTGATGCCGGAGCAAATTTTGGAATACCAGAATATTTGTCAAATTTTATGACGAATGGAAGTGATCTAAATCCTGGTGACGAACCTTTGTGTGGTGAGCTAGTTAGCTTATATTGTAATGATTCTACTTTAACAGGCTATTTCGCTGGGAATAATATCGCGGAAGGGACTATGAAAGAGGAAGTAGATGGGAATATTATTGATGATAGTTTGTGTGGCGAAGTTCAAGTAGACCGTTATTGTGAAGACGATTCATTTGTGGGTTACTTTAATGTAAATGATAATGGATACTACGATTTTAATTTGGGTCACAACTCAGGAAACATTATAGATGCTTCACTCTGTGGAGATACGTTATTAAAATATTGTGATAATCCAGCATTCGTTGGATATTATTTAGGTGATTCAGTTGGTGTTCAAAATGTAGGTACGATAATAGATGACCTCGTATCATGTGGAGATTCTGCTATATTTTATTGTAATGATCCTTCCTTCTTAGGTTATTATACTGATAATTATGTACAAGGTGGGATTTCTTTGGGGACACATGTAGACAATTCTATAGAAAACTGCATTGAGCCTATCGATCCATTTTGTAGTGATCCAGCATTCTTTGAATATTATGTTGACACTTTAATGTCAAGTACTTATCAAGGAAATATAATTAATGATGAATTATGTGTTACGATTATTGTACCAGGTTGTACAGATGTAAGCATGTTCAATTATGCTTCTGCAGCAAACATCAATAGAGTTAGCTTAGAAGATGATTCAGATCCTTGCTATCCAATTGTTTATGGTTGTTTAAACCCTGAGTCGTTCAATTTTAATAATTACTACTCGGATAATAATATTAACCCTAATACGGGTGAGCTTTATCAAGATGGTGACCTCGAATTAGCACTATTTGGACCTGTAACTGCTCAAGATTCTATCTTGCAGAGTTCTTTTTATGATGGAACGGGGAATGGAATCAATGTAAATACTACTATTCCTACCGATTCAACAACTGTGTATAGTGGTGGTTGTATCCCTATTGTATATGGTTGTACGGATGACCAATCCTTAAACTTTAATGATTGGTCACCAGCTGCTACAATAGAAAATACTGAGTATGGAGATGGAATTGCAGATAGTTGGAATTATGCGAATCCATGGTTAAATGTGAATACAGATGATGGTTCATGTATTGAAATAATTTCAGGTTGTACAAATTCATCTGCTTGTAATTATTTAGAAACAGCAAATGCAGATGACGGAAATTGTATTATTCCGGTAATCTATTATAATTGTGAAGGTACTTGTATAAATGATAGTGATTTAGATGGAGTTTGTGATGAATTAGAAGTTATAGGTTGTGTAGATGAAACGGCCTTTAATTTTAATTCAGCAGCTACGGATGATGATGGTTCTTGTATAGCAACTATTGTTGGTTGTATGAGTGAAGGGTACTTTAATTACGACTCTCTAGCAAACGTAGACAGTGGTAATTGCGAGGATTACATTTTTGGATGTACAGATTCAGCTGCATTTAATTTTAATCCCTTTGCAAATACGAGCACAAACTTTACATGTTACCCCATAGTTGAAGGATGTTTGTTTGATGGGGCTTATAATTATAATGATTATGATGCCGATGGTGAGTCAAATGCCTTGACTGGTATAAATGGAGTAGATGTTAATACAAATAATGGTTCGTGTATTGCAGCTATATTTGGTTGTATTGATCCAACAGCATATAATTTCTCTTTGCTTGCAAATACTAATAATGGTTCATGTATATATCCTATAGCAGGGTGTACGAATTTTTCTGCAACAAACTTTAATTCAGAAGCAACTGTTGATGATGGTTCATGTATTTATGGTGGATGTACAGATCCAGAGGCATTTAATTATAATACCGATGTCGATGTCGATGATGGAAGTTGTATCCTAACTGTAATTGGTTGTATGATTCCTGAGGCATTCAACTTTGATTCCTTAGCAAATATTCAAGGATTCTGTATTAATGTCGAATTAGGATGTACTGATCCTACTGCCTTTAATTTTAATCCGCAGGCCAATACAGAGAATCAGATTTCAAACTGTGTTGAAGTAATACTTGGATGTACGAATCCGAATGCAATTGGATATAATCCTGAAGCCCCTGCAAATACCGATGATGGATCTTGTGTAATTGTCGTTGAAGGATGTACGGATAGTACTGCAGTCAATTATCAATATTTTGCAAATACACTCGATGGTTCTTGTTTGTATTTAGGTTGTACAGATTCAGATGCAGCTAATTATAATTCACAGGCAAATATAGATGATGGTACTTGTATTGCTTCAGTTATTGGCTGTACAGATTCTACGGCATTTAATTTTAATCCTATAGCGACGATTAATAACGAGCAATCATGTATTTCCGTAGTCGAAGGATGTTTAAATCCATATGCATTTAATTTTAATCCTAATGCGAATGTGTCTGATGGGTTGTGTGAGCCATTTGTATATGGTTGTACAACGGAGGGGTCATTAAACTACAATCCTAATGCAAATGCAAATCAAGTTTCTGAAAATGATAATTTAAGCCCTTGTATCCCTAATATTCCTGGATGTATGTATGCGGAAGCATTGAATTTTAATCCGGATGCTACAATTTCAGATAATTCATGTGTTTTAAACATACCTGGATGTATGGACTCACTAGCTATAAATTATAATGAGTACGCTACTGTTCAATCCCCAGAAAGTTGTTCATATCTCGTTGAGATTATCGGCTGTATGAACGAAAATGCCTTTAATTATGATATTAATGCAACTGTACCTAGTGGTGAGTGTGAGTCTTTTGTGTTTGGTTGTACTAATAATCTTGCATTTAACTATAATGAAGACGCGAATACAGAGGATGAATCGTGTATCTCAGTCGTATTCGGATGTACAAATCCTTTATATGTAGAATTTAATTCTGAAGCGAATACTGAGGATAATTCTTGTAGCCAATTGATTATATACGGTTGTATGGATTCTGGCCAAGCAGGATTTGATTTTGATGGTGATGAGCTACCTGCATACAATTACGATCCACTTGCTAATGTTGATCTAGAGCCGAGCACTTGTGTTGCTCAAATAGTTGGATGTAACATACCAGGGATGCCGTGTTTTGATTCAGAAGTTAATACAGCAGCTGAAGATATTGTAGAGTCATGTTTTTATTCCTGTAACAATAGAACAAGAGCTGATACGACATTCTTCTGTGCAGACCCTCTTTCTTCTAATTATAATTTATTCTTCGATACTTTAGGAACATTCTGGAGTTTTAGTCCATTTAACCCTGCTGTAGAATCTGCTTATGATTGTAGCTATAATGTAGATGGGTACGATATTTATTGTGTGAATGAAGATGATGAAATTTACATATTAGAAGAGGATATGTGTGAGTTTGTTGAAGGGTGTACTGACAATGGGTTACTTACTAATGGACTCGGTGAAATAAACGATGTAAATGACGATGGACTTCCAGCCTTTAATTATAGCTCTAACGCTGTAATAGACGATGGAAGTTGTGAAGCAATATTGGTTGGTTGTAACGATCTGGATTATCTTGAATATGATGAAGCTGTAAATACACACAATGCTGCTTTATGTATTACAGAAATTGAATATGGTTGTACCGATCCAAATTCATTTAATTACGAACCTACAGCAAATGTTGATGACGATTCATGTACACCAATAGTTTTAGGATGTCTAGATGATTCTTATTTGGAATATAATGAAGAAGCTAACACAGCTGTGTTAGATGAATTCGGAGCGAATCAACTATGTGTTACACCTTTAGTGAATGGTTGTATAGATCCGGGTTATCTTGAGTACTGGGATTATAATTCAGTGGCATTTGAAATTGCAGAATTAATTCCAACACCAAACACCCAAATTGAAGGGGCCTGTGTAAGCCCTATTGTTTTTGGTTGTGCAGATCCAGCCTTTCTAGAAAATTGGAATTATGACTCAGAAACTTATTCTGTTACTGAGTTCGTAGAGTCCCCTAATGTCGATGATGGTTCGTGTGAAATCTTAATCGTAGAGGGATGTACAGATTTTGAGTATTTAGAATATAGTTCGGAAAATAATGTTGAAGAAGTAAATTCTTGTTTAACCCCTATCAATCCGGGTTGTACAAATTCTGATTACTTAGAGTATTTTGATTACGATACAGAAACAAATACAATCTCAGAACCTGATCTAGTATTTAATATTGGTGCAGATTCAGATTATTGTTCAACCTTAATTGTTTTTGGTTGTACAGATCCTATAGCTAATAATTACGACGAATCTGCCAATGTCAACCAACTAAGTGTCGAGGATGCAACAAGTAGCTGTGAAGGTGAATCCGGCTGTACAAATTCATCAGCGAATAATTATAATGAAGATGCTGTAACAGATGATGGTTCTTGTGTAATTGAGGGTTGTTTAAACTCAAATGCAGAAAATTACAACGAAGAGGCCACTCTAGACGATGGTTCGTGTATAATTTTAGGTTGTAATGATGAATCTGCCTTGAACTACGATCTATTAGTTACCCATTTAGATGGTTCGTGTATCTACGAGTTTATTTATGGTTGTATGGACCCTTCAGCTTCTAATTATGATGCTACAGCCACGATCAATCAAATAAGTTCAGAAGATGATTCTGATCCTTGTATCACATTTGTTTATGGATGTATAGATGCTAGTTATGTTGAATATTATGACTATAGTTATTCTGATTCATTACAATTTGTAATAACAGAGCCAACAAGTATTCCAAATACTGACGATGGTTCATGTATTACAGAAATCTTAGAAGGTTGTACAGATGCAAATTATTTAGAATACAGCAGTATAGCCAACACATACCAAGCTGAGGCTTGTATTGTTCTTATTGAAATTGGTTGTACAGATGAGGCTTATTTAGAATATGATGAAGCTGCCAATTTCGGAGATCCAGCTACCTTCTGTCTAACGTTAATTACAAATGGTTGTACCGATCCAATGTATTTGGAATACAATGAAAATGCAACTCTTGATAATGGTTCTTGTACTACCTTAATTGTTGATGGTTGTATGGATGCTGATGCACTTAATTATGATGTGGAAGCTACAGTGGATGATGGATCATGTATCGATTTAGTTTCAGGATGTACTGATAATGGATTCAATGTTAATGGTTCTGGAGTAGTAAATGATATCGATGGTGATGGTATAGCTGCATTCAATTATAATGCTGAAGCAAATTTTGATGATGGGTCTTGTGAGCCTGTGATTATGGGTTGTACAGATGATCATTATATTGAAAATTGGGTATGGAATCAAATAGATTATACCATTAGTCCATTAGAAAACAGTCCTAATACAGATGATGGTTCTTGTGATGAATTACTTATAACTGATTGTATAGATTCAGATTATATAGAGTATAATTCTGAAGCACATTTATCAAATCCTGATTTATGCATTACTTTTATTGTTAATGGTTGTACAGATTCTTTGTTTGTTGAATACCATACACAAGGATATGTTGCTAATATTGATGATGGGTCATGTTTAACAGATGCTATTTTTGGTTGTGCCAATCTTGATTATTTAGAATATTATGGATTCATAGACTTTAGTATTCCAATTGATTTAAATGATTACCTGACTGGTCTTGATACAGATTCTATAGCGAATGTAGATGATGGCTCTTGTGCTACACCAATTATCATTGGTTGTTATAATACGATTGCAACAAATCACAATTCACAAACAACGGTTAATGATATTAGTATTTGTGAAGGAGCTGTTGGTTGTACGCATTATGAGTATCTTGAATACGACTCCTTAGCGATTATTGATAATGGATCATGTATAAATCTTATTGCTTATGGATGTATGGATGCATCTGCTTTCAACTTCAATATAGATGCAAATGCTGACGATGGATCCTGTTACCCAGTTTTAGAAGGATGTTTAGATGATACTTACTACAATTATAATGACTACGACTTCGATGGTCATCCTAATGATCAAACTGAAATTAGCGGAGTAGATGTAAACACTAACAATACGGACTACTGTATCGATATTGTTAGTGGATGTACTGATAATGGTGCAGAATTGAACGGTTCGAACCTAATAAATGATGTTGGTGAAGACTTAAGTAGTGCATATAATTATAATCCTTTAGCAAATACGGAAAATGGATCTTGTTACCCAGTAATCTTCGGTTGTATGAATTCAGAGGCATACAACTTCAATGACTATGATTTCGATGGTGTTGGGAATTACTTTACAGGTATTGATGGGGTTGACATAAATACAGAGTATGAGACTTCAAACTGTATTGCAAAAGTTTACGGATGTTTGAATGATGTTAGTGCCTATAATTATAATGATTACGACAGCGATGGTGAAGCTAATCCAATAACAGGGATTGCTGGTGTTGATGTTAATACGGACGATGCGTCTTGTTATAATGTTGTTATAGGTTGTATGGATGCAGAAGCATTTAATTACAATGACTACGATTATGATGCAGAAGGAAATGTGTTGACTGGTATTGACGGTACAGATGTAAATACGGCTGATGATTCTTGTTTCCCTGTAATCGTAGGTTGTTTGGATACGAATGCCTTTAATTATAACGATGTTGATGGCGATGGTAATTCTAATGAAATTAGTGGTGACAACTTTATCGATTTCAATACACATGACTCTTCTGTATGTGAGTATTTAGGATGTACAAATTTCACAGCTGCGAACTACGATACTTATGGTCTGGTACTTACATCATTTGGTGAATTGGTCCCGGCAACAATTGATAATGGTTCATGTGTGATTCCTGGATGTACCCTGGAGAGTTTCCCTAATTATAATTCTGAAGCAACTGATGAGGATGGTTCATGTGATATGAATTCATTAGATGTTTTTGGATGTACAGATGATAATTTCCTAGAGTACAATCCTAATGCGACCATTGAAAATGGCTCTTGTGATGTTGATGTAATATACGGTTGTCTAGATCCTGACATGTTCAACTTTAACCCTATTGCCAATTTTGATGATGGCAGTTGTGTTCAATACCATTATGGGTGTATGGATGAGTCATTTGTTGAATATTCCTCCACTTTTAATAGTTCTAATCCTTTAGATTGTATCACTCCAATTATATTGGGTTGTACAAATAGCCTTGCAGAGAATTACAATCAGTTTGCCAATACAGATGATGGTTCATGTAGTGTGTTTGGTTGTACTGATGTAGTATATGTTGAATATTCTGAAGCGGCAACTCAAGATGATGGTTCCTGTATTACAATAGCTATTCCGGGATGTATAGATTCTAATTATTTAGAATATTGGGATTGGAATTACTCAGAATACAACGCACAATTATACATCTTATTTGCACCTAATAATGAAGCTGTAAATCAAGATGATGGATCATGTGCTACCGAATTAATTTTTGGTTGTTTCTATGAAACTTATCTAGAATATAACGTCTACACGAATGTATTTGATGTTTCATTCTGTCAGACTTTAGAGATACATGGATGTGTAGACCCACTTGCATCTAATTATGATATAGTTGCAAATGTAGATGACGGTTCATGTGTATTTGAAGGTTGTACCAATCCTTTAGCGTTTAATTATAATCCAAATGTTAATACCGATAACGGTTCTTGTGTACCATATATTTATGGCTGTACGCTAGAAGAGTATTCAAACTATAATCCGGCAGCGAATGTAGATGATGGAACATGTACTGATGTCAGTTCTGACATTATTGGATGTTTAGATGATTTATACTTTGAATATGATACGAATGCAACTCTAAATGATCAAAGCTACTGTGTCAACTTCATGGTGTTTGGATGTATGGATGAAGAAATGTCAAATTACAATGCTGATGTCAATTTTGATAATGGCAGTTGTATTCCTTTTGTTTACGGTTGTACAAATGTTCTTTATTTAGAATTTGATCCAACTGCAAACTCTGATGATGGATCTTGTAGTACGGTTACAATCCAAGGGTGTATTGAGGAATCGGCGATTAATTATTCACAATTGGCTAATTTTGATGATGGTTCTTGTATAGCAACCATCGAAGGGTGTACAGACACAAATTATATAGAATACAATTCTGAGGCTACTTTAGAAGATGGTTCTTGTACTGTCATTGCTATTCCTGGATGTACAGATCCTCTTTATATTGAATACTACGTATACACTCAAAATATAGAAGGAATATATGTGCCAGAAGATGCGCTAGATAGTACTATTAATTTTGATGATGGTTCTTGTCAGACGCTTATAATTGCTGATTGTGTTTACGATGATTACGTAGAATATAATTCAAATGCTAATGTTAGTGTGCCAGAAAACTGCATTAATATTCATGTACCAGGATGTACAAATGAATTGGCATTTAATTATGATGAAGAGGCAACTCTAGATGACGAATCATGTTTAATCATTGTTCCAGGATGTATGGATCAGCTGTATGTAGAGTTTAATCCAGAAGCCAATTTGAGTATTCAGGATTCGTGTATGACGATTGTTAATGAAGGTGTGAATGCTTGTAACAATCCTAATTATGCTCAATACTATTCGTATGAGTTTTCTCCGGCTGGATTATTTATCCTGGGAGATGTCTTAAATGATGGTGCTAATGTTGAATATGGCTGTACAGATTTATTGGTGTCAGGATGTCCATATGGTCAATATGTACAATATAATCCAGAAGCAAATGTTTACGACTTTTCAGATTGTATTGATATTGTTTATGAAGGTTGTACAGACGAAGCAGCTCTTAATTATGATTCACTAGCTAATACTGACAATGGTACTTGTGTACCTTATGTAATTGGTTGTATGGATCCTTTATACCTTGAGTACAATGCTAATGCAACTGTTGATAATGGTACCTGTGCGCTATTAGTCGTTTATGGCTGTACAGATTCTACTGCATTTAACTTCAGCCCACTAGCCAATACAAATGACTTCTCGTGTCTACCAACTATATCAGGATGTATGGATGTTCTTGCATTTAATTATAATCCTTTAGCGAATGTAGACGATGGAACATGTGTTGAAGTTATTCTTGGATGTACTGACAATGGGTTGATGATTAATGGTGCAAATATGATTAATGATGCCGACGGCGATTTGATAAGTGCATTTAATTTCAATTCTGATGCTAATACAGATAATGGTTCGTGTGAGACAGTTAGTTATGGTTGTTTAGATGAACTTGCTTACAATTTCAATTCCGTAGCCAACACGGATGATGGTTCTTGTATAGAAGTTGTTCAAGGTTGTACGGATGGCACTGCTTTTAATTATGAGAGTATCGCAAATACAGATGATGGGTCATGTTATCCGGTTATTTATGGTTGTATGGATACAACGGCAAATAACTATAATGATTACGATGGTGATTTAATTGGAAATCCAATTACTGGAGATGTTCAAGTTGATGTGAATGTTGATAATGGTGTTTGTATAGACGTTGTCTTCGGATGTACAGATCCTATAGCTCAGAATTTCAATCAATCAGCAAATAATGACGATGGTTTGTGTGAGTACATAGGATGTCAGAATGAAAGTGCTGACAATTACAGTCCTCTTGCAACACTTCCAGGTTTCTGTCAATATAATGGATGTACGGATCCAACTGCTACGAACTTTAACCCTCAAGCAAATGAGGATGATGGAACTTGTATTCCAATTATTGAAGGATGTAATTTCCCGGAATTTTTGGAGTACAATCCTGATGCAAATGATAATGATGGTTCTTGTCTTAATTTAGTGGTATATGGTTGTATGAATGAAGTTGCCATGAATTATTCCGCAACTGCAAATACTAATCAGGTTAGCTTTGAAGATCTGACAAATCCTTGTATAGGATACATCTTTGGATGTACAGACAATGGTTTGTCTGTAAATGATTTGGGGGAAGTGAATGATGCCGATGGTGATAGTTTACCTGCATTTAATTACAATTCTAATGCGAATGCGGAGGACGGATCATGTATAGCAGAGCTTCAGGGTTGTATGAATCCAAATTCATTGAATTACAATTCAGAAGCGAATACGAATGAAGGATCATGTATACCATTTATTTGGGGCTGTACTGATTCTCTTGCATTTAATTTTAATGCAAATGCCAACTCGGATGATGGTTCTTGTTATGAGGTAATAGAAGGTTGTATGAATCCCTTAGCTTTTAATTATAACCCAATAGCTAATTCAAATGATGGTTCATGTACTCCATTTATTTATGGATGTACTAATGAGACCTCACTAAATTACAATCCACTTGCTAATAGTGAAGACGGTTCGTGTATCGAAGTCGTATTAGGATGCATGAATCTTTTAGCTTCAAATTATAACCCACTTGCAAATTCTAATGACGGATCTTGTATTGCGGTAATTTATGGTTGCACCGATCCTAGTTCAATTAATTATAATGAAAATGCAACCATCGATAATGGAAATTGTGTAGCCATAGTTTCTGGTTGTACAAACCCATTTGCTGCTAACTTTAATACAATAGCCAATCAAGATGATGGTTCTTGTGTATTTGTGATAGAGGGTTGTACAGATGCAACAGCCTTTAATTATGATGAAAATGCTACCATTGATGATGGTTCTTGTACTCCATTAATTTTTGGATGTCTTTGGGACTTTGCAGATAATTATAATCCAGCAGCGAATACAGATGACGGCTCCTGTACATTTGGAGGGGTAAGAGTTGATGGTGAGGTGTGTATTGATCCTATCGCAGAAAATTATTTCCCGTATTTAGATTCTTCTAGTCCTTATTATCAATCTAGCTTGGAAGGGATATATCTAGTAGATAATTCGACTTGTGAATATATATACGGATGTACTGTTCCAACTGCATACAACTATAATTCAAGCGCTACCGTTGATGATGGTTCATGTGTTGATGAGACTAATGTGCTGATTGGTTGTATGGATGAAAACTATTTGGAGTATAATGCAGATGCAAATATTCCGAATATGAATATGTGTTTAACTCTTATTGTTGAAGGATGTACAGACTTCAATGCTGCCAACTTTAATCCATTAGCAAATGTTAATGACGGCTCATGTATAACTGAATTTATTTATGGTTGTACGGATTCTGAGGCATTGAATTATAATCCGTTTGCGAATACGGATGATGGTAGTTGTGAGTATGAAGGTATTTTTGGATGTACAGATCCAAATTATATAGAATACAATCAGAACGCAACAGAAGATGATGAGACATGTGCAACTTTAATTGTATACGGATGTACAGACCCATCAGCTTCTAACTATATTATATTTGCAAATATCTCTGATGAAAGCTGTGAGTATGCTGGATGTTTGGATGCAGAAGCTGATAATTATGCTCCGAATGCAACAGAAGATGATGGCTCATGTATTTACAATGGTTGCATGAATACAATTGCCTGTAATTATGACAACACTGCAAATGTAGATGATGGTACATGTGTATATCCTGCAGAAATCTATTTAGATTGTAACAATCAATGTATTAATGATTCTGATGCCGATGGTATTTGTGATGAATTGGAACTTGAAGGCTGTACTGATTCAAATGCATGTAATTATGATTCAAATGCTTCAGATGATGGGGTATGTGTATATGCTGAGCCATTATTAGATTGTAGTGGAAATTGTTTACAAGACCAAGATTCTGATGGGGTGTGTGATGAACTGGAGGTTGAAGGTTGTATGGATCCTGAAGCAGCTAACTATGATGCAAATGCAACTGATGCTGCTGTATGTGAGTACGATGGTTGTATGGATAATGCGTATCTAGAGTTTAATCCAGACGCAACAGTTGATCTTAATAATTCATGTCAAACTTTGATTGTATATGGATGTACAAATGAATTGGCAGAGAATTTTGATCCTACGTCTAATGTAGATGATGGTACTTGTAATATCTTAGGATGTACAGATCCAAATGCAGAAAATTACAATGAAGTTTCGAATCAAGATGACGGTTCTTGTTTAATACATGGATGTACCGATGAGAATATGTTTAACTATAATGAGGAAGCGAACTTTAATGATGGTTCATGTGTGCCTTATGTTTATGGTTGTACCAATTCTTCTATGTACAACTATAATGAAGAGGCAAATACGGATGATAATTCATGCGTTCCTTTCATATATGGTTGTACTAATCCTAGTATGTTCAACTTTAGCGAAGAGGCAAATACGAATGATGACTCTTGTGAACCAATCGTTGAGGGTTGTATGGATGAGTTCGCAACAAATTATAACTCTTATGCGAATACGGATGATGATTCATGTATAGATCCTGTTTATGGTTGTACTAATCCAGATGCCGAGAACTTTAATGAGTTGGCAACAACTGATGATGAATCATGTGTAGTTTATGGATGTATAAATGACTTAGCATTGAATTATGATGCAGATGCAACGATTAGTGATGGCTCATGCATTATCTATGGTTGTACCTTATCTGATTACCCAAATTTCAATTCCGAAGCTACAATGGATGATGGTTCTTGTGAAATGAGTTCTTCAGATATTTATGGTTGTTCTGATGAGTTGTTTACTGAATTTGAGGAGACGGTTACGATAGATAATGGTACTTGTATTATTCTGGTTGTATTTGGCTGTATAGAAACTTCAGCATTCAATTATGAAGAAGAAGCGAATACAGATAATGGAACTTGTTATCCAGTAATTGAGGGTTGTTTAGACCTAGAAGCCGACAACTGGAATACTCCTACCGGTAATGTCCTTGTTGATGTGAATACATCTGACCCTGAAGATTGTATTTATTATGGGTGTATTTTTGAAAGTTTCCCTAATTACGATCCAATAGCAAATGCTGATGATGGATCGTGTGATATGAATTCAACGGACGTATTTGGATGTACTAATTCATTGTATATGGAATATAATCCGGAAGCGAATCAAGATAATAACACTTGTGAAGTGTTAATTGTTGAGGGATGTACAGATTCTGGTGCATATAATTACGATGAAAATGCAAATGTGGATGATGGGTCTTGTACTGCAGTTGTTCCAGGTTGTACAGATTCTAGTTATTTAGAATTTAATCCGGATGCAAATACTGACGATGGCTCATGTGTTGTAGTACAACATCAGGGATGTACAGATTCAGAAGCGGTGAATTATGATCCTATTGCGAATGTGGATGATGGCTCTTGTATAGAAGCAATTTATGGATGTATGGATCCATTCTATATAGAATTTAATGTAGATGCAAATATAGATACGGATCCTAGTTTATGTGAAACCTTAAAGATTTATGGTTGTACTGATATATCATATCTTGAATATTGGAACTTCACACAATTACCGAGTGGTTACTATGTTATTGGTGACCCAATTAATGAAGGTGTTAATTTTGATGATGGTAGTTGTATGATTCCGATTACAATTGGTTGTATTTACGATTCATTCCTAGAGTATAATTCTGAAGCAAATGTGTATGAATCTAATGACTGTGTTACCTTAATTGTAGAGGGATGTACCCAAGTATGGGCAGATAACTATAGTGTAGATTCAAATGTTGATGATGGCTCATGTTTCAAGATGGGCTGTGTTGATGCTGAAGCATGTAACTACGATGAGAATTCTACAAATGATAATGGTTCTTGTGCCTATCCTATTGGTTGTGATACTTGTACAGGAGAGGTAGATGGTTTAGGGCTTATTGTAGATAATGATGCAGATGATGACGGTGTTTGTGATGCCGATGAATTATTAGGATGTACAGATGTAGTTGCATGTAATTATGACTTAACAAGTACTACCGATACAGATAATAGCTTGTGTATTTACGCAATAGATCTAGATGCCTGCGCAACATGTTCTGGAGAAACAGATGGAACAGGAGTTATTGTAGATAATGATGCAGATAATGATGGAGTCTGTGATCAAAACGAAGTAGAAGGATGTACTGATATCGATGCATGTAATTATGACTTAACAAGTACTACCGATACAGATAATAGCTTGTGTATTTACGCAATAGATCTAGATGCTTGCGCCACATGTTCTGGAGAATCTGACGGTACTGGAACTATAATAGATAATGACGCTGATGATGATGGTGTATGTGATGCTTTGGAAGTAGAGGGTTGTATGGATAATTCAGCTTGTAACTTTAACATTAGCGCAACTGATACTGATGATTCGTGTATTTATCCAATCGGTTGTGATTCATGTACAGGCGAAAACGATGGTTCAGGAGTTATAATTGATAACGATATAGATAACGATGGTGTTTGTGATTCAGAAGAAATTTTAGGATGTACAGACGAATCAGCATGTAACTATAATGATGATTCTACAATCGATACTGACAATAGCCTTTGTATTTATTCTTCAGATCTTGATGCTTGTGCTACATGTTCTGGTGAAACTGATGGGACAGGGACTATCGTTGATAACGATATAGATAATGATGGAGTCTGTGATATCAACGAAGTAGAAGGTTGTACAGACCCAATTATGGATAACTACAATGCAGCAGCAACAGAAGATGATGGTTCTTGCTATAAAAATGGCTGTACTTCTGATTGGGCTGATAACTTTGATTCAGAAGCAACTGATGATGATGGTTCTTGTTATAAAGACGGTTGTATATATGATTGGGCAGACAACTACGATTCGATAGCTACCAATGATGATGGTTCATGTTATAAATTTGGCTGTACTTATGAAGGGATGTTTAATTATGACCCTCAGGCTACCGATAGTGATGGTAGTTGTATACCGTTTATTTATGGGTGTATGGTAGACTCAGCAGACAATTATAATCCATCTGCAAATACTCAGGAAGGTGTTACTTGTTTCTTTACAGGTTGTATGGATCCTGCTGCAGACAATTACCTAGATGTTGCTAATATTGCATCTGACTGCGAATATTGGGGCTGTATGAATGAGTTTGCATGTAACTATGATTCAACTGCGAATGTGAGTTATATGTGTGATTTCCCAACTCCATATTACGATTGTGATTCAGTATGTATCTCTGATGTTGATAGTGATGGTGTCTGCGATGAATTAGAAGAATATGGTTGTACAGATGTCCTTGCCTTAAACTTCGATTCTTTAGCTACCGAAGATAACTTCACTTGTTATTACCCACTTCAAGTTGAGTTAATAGTAAACGATGCTGTTTGTAAAGATGGTTTAGGATCTGCTGAACTTATCATCACTGGTGGTTTAGCTCCAATTGAAGTAAATACTTTTGGATTAAACTTAAATGCTATACCTCCAGGTGAAGGTTATGTTATTTATGTAAGTGATGATAGTGGTAATGAATATTCATTTGGTGGATCAGAATTAAACTTCTTAGCTCCATTTGATGTTGTTGCACCAGAAGATCAACTTCAAGTTGTTATTGACTACGATGAAGATGATCAAGAGGTTTCATTTGCTACAAATGCTGACTCTTATGACTTTGATTGGTATATTGATAATACCCTAGACTTGTCTATTACTACAGAGTTAATAGAAGATTTAGAGAATGGTTTATACGGAGTCTCAGTAACAGATGAATTTGGTTGTACTTTATATGTTGATACTTTAGTTTCAACTGTAGGAATACAAGAACTATTTTTAGACGGTTTAGAAATGTATCCTAATCCAACTTCTGGATTAGTACATATAAACTTTAGCCTTCCTCAAAGTTCTGTGTCTAGAGTTAGTGTTATCAGCTTGACGGGTACAAAATTATATTCTATAGAGCTTGAGGAAACGACAAAAGTAGAAACAACTTTACGTCTATTTGATTTGAGCGATGGTGTATACTTTGTTGAAATTGAAGTTGATAATAAGAGGTTATATAGACGATTGTCTGTGAAGTAATTTATTGATTTGAATACAGGAAAAAGGCGAGGATTAATCCTCGCCTTTTTTTATGTCTAATAAAAATAAAAAAATTGCATATATTTGTTAGTCTATAATTCTCATAGAAAGAATTCCCCCTCAATAGTTAAAATGTATCAATAGTAAATTAATTGTATCCTTTTGGATACATAAATTCGTGGATATGAAAAAAATTAAATCTCTATTGGGGAGCCTTTTAGTAATTAGTCTTGTCAATTCCTTCAATTTAAAAGGCCAATGTGATTTACCAGAAATTTTCACCGGTAATACAGGTGTGAATATGACAGTAATGTTATTGCCAGATTTTGTTAGCTCATTACCTGTAACCGATGTAGATGCTTATGTAGTAGCCTTAACTCCTTCAGGGTCAGTTGTCGGATCTGCAAGTGTAGATGGTACAAATCAAACTTCATTAACCTTATGGGGAGATGATACTTTTACACCAGAAGTAGATGGAGCTTTGACAGGCGAAGAGATCAGCTACCAATTAGTGGATGGAATTAATCTTTACGATATCAGTCCAGTATTTGGAATGGGGAGTAGTTCTTTTGTCGTAAATGGTATTGCCTCTATGGTAGGTTCAAGTACAAGTTTATTGTGTAGCTCGGGCGGTGATGCAGTTTTGGGTTGTACCAATGTTCTTTCATGTAACTATAATTCATTAGCAACCGAAGATGATGGCTCATGTATATATGCAGATGCGGTTTGTGAAAGTTGTGTTGATGGAGTAATTGTTACATCAGATATAGACGGGGATGAGGTATGTGATGCAGATGAAGTTGCTGGTTGTACAGATGACACAGCTACAAATTATGATGCATCAGCGACCGATGAAGATGGGTCTTGTGAGTATGATACTACAGGTGGAGATTGTGTGTTGCCTGGTTTGTTTGCAGGAAATACAGGGGCGAATATGACAATAATGTTATTGCCAGATTTTATTAACTCCTTACCTGTAACAGATGAAGATGCTTATGTCGTAGCTTTAACTCCTTCAGGTATGGTTGTAGGGTCAGCATCAGTTTATGGCTTGAGTCAAAATTCAATAGCCGTATGGGGAGATGACACCTTAACTCCTGAAATTGATGGTGCTTTATCCGGTGAGACTATTTCCTTTCAATTGGTCAATGGAAATGATTTGTATGATATCTCATCAACTGAAACATATACAACAGCAGGGGTTACAGTACAGCCTATGGCAGTAACAACAACATTAGTGTGTTCAGGTACGGGAGAAGAAACGGTGAATGGCTGTATGGATAACTTGGCATGTAATTATAGTTCAGAAGCTACAACAGATGATGGTTCATGTGTATATGCAGATGAGGTTTGTGAAGCTTGTGTTGATGGAGTAATTGTTACATCAGATATAGACGGGGATGAGGTATGTGATGCAGATGAAGTTGCTGGTTGTACAGATGACACAGCTACAAATTATGATGCATCAGCGACCGATGAAGATGGGTCTTGTGAGTATGATACTACAGGTGGAGATTGTGTGTTGCCTGGTTTGTTTGCAGGAAATACAGGGGCGAATATGACAATAATGTTATTGCCAGATTTTATTAACTCCTTACCTGTAACAGATGAAGATGCTTATGTCGTAGCTTTAACTCCTTCAGGTATGGTTGTAGGGTCAGCATCAGTTTATGGCTTGAGTCAAAATTCAATAGCCGTATGGGGAGATGACACCTTAACTCCTGAAATTGATGGTGCTTTATCCGGTGAGACTATTTCCTTTCAATTGGTCAATGGAAATGATTTGTATGATATCTCATCAACTGAAACATATACAACAGCAGGGGTTACAGTACAGCCTATGGCAGTAACAACAACATTAGTGTGTTCAGGTACGGGAGAAGAAACGGTGAATGGCTGTATGGATAACTTGGCATGTAATTATAGTTCAGAAGCTACAACAGATGATGGTTCATGTGTATATGCAGATGAGGTTTGTGAAGCTTGTGTTGATGGAGTAATTGTTACATCAGATATAGACGGGGATGAGGTATGTGATGCAGATGAAGTTGCTGGTTGTACAGATGACACAGCTACAAATTATGACGCATCAGCTACCGAAGAAGATGGTTCATGTGAATATGATACTACTGGTGGAGATTGTGTATTGCCATTTGAGTTTATAGATAATACAGGAGCTAATATGACTGTAATGTTATTGGCAGACTTTATGAATTCATTAGATGTTGAGAATGAAAATTCATACTTGATAGCCACAAATCAATCTGGTTTTGTTGTTGGTTCAGCTGAAGTTTACGATTTAACTCAAAATACTATCGCTATTTGGGGTGACGATTACTTAACTACAGAAGTTGATGGTGCAGTAGACGGAGAAGAAATAATATTCTTATTAGTTGATGGAAGTTCTTTATATAATGTGGCATCTTCTACAATTATTACTTATACTACCGGTGCTATTGCAGTTCAATCAATATCTGCTGTTGTAACTTTAAATTGTTCAGGAGGTTCTCTACCACCAGTATTTGGATGTATTGATTTAGATGCGTGTAATTATGATCCTGAAGCTACAGAAGATAACGGCTCATGTGAGTACCCAGATCTGTACTACGATTGTGATAATGATTGTATTAATGATATTGATCATGATAATATTTGTGATCAATTAGAAATATTTGGTTGTACTGATCACGCAGCGATAAATTATGATAACTCTGCAACCGAAGATGATGGCTCTTGTGCTTATGACTCTTTCGAGTGCCCGGATTTAGACTTTACATTCCAGAATACAGGAACTAACATGACAGTTTTGTTTTCTTCTATATTTACAGATAATCAAGAGATTGAAATTGGAACATGGATTGGTATTTTCAGTATCCCAAATGATGATGACATACCTATTTGTTATGGTGCTAGTCAGTGGACCGGAGATCAGTTTTCTATAGCAGCTTGGGGAGATGATGCAACGACTACGGAATTAGACGGATTCTTAACTGGAGATACATTATATATAGGTTATCAATTAGATGATGGTATTATTATGGGTTACCACTCTGAACAAGAATTGCTATATACTACAGATGCGATAGAAGTAGTTTCTGAGGGGCTCTTTAATGAAGTGTGTAACGAGAATGGAATCTTTGGATGTATGGATCCGATGGCTCTAAATTATGATAACTCTGCAACTGAAGATGATGGTTCTTGTGCTTATGACTCTTTCGAGTGCCCGGATTTAGACTTTACATTCCAGAATACAGGAACTAACATGACAGTTTTGTTTTCTTCTATATTTACAGATAATCAAGAGATTGAAATTGGAACATGGATTGGTGTTTTCAGTATCCATAATGATGATGACACACCTATTTGTTATGGTGCTAGTCAGTGGACCGGAGATCAATTTTCTATAGCAGCTTGGGGAGATGATGCAACGACTACGGAATTAGACGGATTTTTAACTGGAGATACATTATATATAGGTTATCAATTAGCTGATGGTATTATTATGGGTTACCACTCTGAACAAGAATTGCTATATACTACAGATGCGATAGAAGTAGTTTCTGAGGGGCTCTTTAATGAAGTGTGTAACGAGAATGGAGTCTTTGGATGTATGGATCCGATGGCTCTAAATTTCAATCCTTCAGCTACTATGGATGATGATAATTGTGAATACAACGAACCAGAAGGTGATTGCCCTTTACCTGAATTTCATTCTGGTAATACAGGAGCTAATATGACGATAATGTTATTGCCAGATTTCATTAGCTCATTACCAGTAACCGATGAAGATGCTTATGTAGTAGCTTTAACTCCTTCAGGCATGGTTGTAGGGTCAGCATTAGTTTATGGCTTGAGTCAAAATTCATTAGCCATTTGGGGGGATGATTCCCTAACACCTGAAGTTGAGGGTGCTTTAAATGGGGAGGAAATATTTATGCAATTTGTAAATGGACCTGATTTGTATACAATCGTGTTAAGTTCCTCAATATATTATACAACGGGAGCTCTTGCAAGCTTAAATGAAGCTGAGGTAATTCTAGAAGATTGTGAAACAGTATTTGGTTGTACGGATTCTGAGTACATTGAGTTTGACCCTAATGCAACAGAAGATGATGGTTCCTGTATCACGCTTGCAGTTTATGGTTGTACAGATTCCATTTATATCGAGTACAATTTTGAAGCAAATGTAGACGATGGTTCATGTACAGACTTAGTTGTATATGGATGCACAGATGCTACTTATGTAGAGTACGATTCCGAAGCCAACACAGATAACGGAACTTGTCTAACTACAGCAATCTATGGCTGTATGGATTCAGATTATATTGAGTACAATTTTGAAGCTAATGTAGACAATGGTTCTTGTTTGGAGCTCATTGTTTATGGTTGTACAGATGAGAGTTATGTAGAGTTTATTTCTTCTGCGAATACAGATAATGGAACTTGTTTCACTATAGCAGTATTTGGTTGTATGGATTTAGATTATATAGAGTATAATTTTGAAGCAAATGTAGACGATGGATCTTGTTTTACACTAATAGTCTATGGTTGTACCGACATAGAATATGCTGAATACAATGAACAAGCAAATGTGGATAATGGAACCTGTTTTATAACTGCAGTATTTGGCTGTACAGATCCAGCATATTATGAATTTGATTTTAACGCTAATGTTGATGATGGATCTTGTGCTACATTAATTGTTTATGGCTGTACAGATCCTGATTATGCTGAATATTCGGAAGAAGCTAATTTTGATAATGGTACATGTATAACCATAACTTATTATGGTTGTACAGACCCAGCCTATTTAGAGTATAATTTTAATGCGAATTTTGATGATGGATCTTGTGCTACATTAATTGTTTATGGATGTACTAATGATCTTTTTGTTGAATTTAATGAAGAGGCAAACGTAGATAATGGAACCTGTATAAATCTTATTATTGAAGGATGTACAGATGCATCTGCATATAATTTTAATCCAAATGCAAATGTAGATGATAATAGCTGTGAAGCTATAGTGTATGGTTGTACCAATACAGAAGCATATAATTATGACGATTTAGCAAATGTAGACGATGGATCTTGTGAAGCTATCGTTTTTGGTTGTATAGATCCTAATGCATTTAATTATAATCCAAATGCAAATATGGATGATGATTCATGTGTACCTGTTGTGTATGGATGTACCGATGAGAATGCTATCAATTATGAGGCAGAGGCTAATACAAACAATGGTTCCTGTGAAGAAATTGTATATGGATGTATCGATCCTCTAGCATTTAACTATAATCCTAATGCTAATACAGATAACGGTGGTTGTGTCCCAGTAATTGAAGGATGTACAGAGCCAACTGCGTTTAATTACAATGCTGAAGCCAATACAAATGATGGCTCATGTATTGCTGTGATATTAGGTTGTACAGATCCAATGGCATTTAATTATAATCCAAATGCTAATACAGATAATGGTGGTTGTATTCCAACAATTCAAGGTTGTACAAACCCTAATGCTGTAAATTATAATTCAGAAGCTAATGTAAATGATGGTACATGTCAGCAAGCAGTGTTTGGCTGTACAGATGCTACAGCATTTAACTTTAACCCCAATGCAAATACAGAATTTGACCCATCTACTTGTATTGAAACGGTATATGGTTGTACAAATCCTATAGCATTTAATTACAATTCAGAAGCTAATGTGAATGATGGTGGTTGTGAGACTGTAATATATGGCTGTACAGATCCAGATGCAATGAATTACAATCCGAATGCAAACACAGACAATGGAGTTTGTGTGATTGCAGAATATGGATGTACTAATCCAGTAGCATTTAACTTTAATGCTGATGCCAATGTGAATGATGGTTCGTGTGAAGCCGTTGTTTTTGGTTGTACAGATCCATTGGCTTATAATTACAATCCAAATGCAAATACAGATAACGGTGTTTGTATAGAAGCAATTTATGGCTGTACAAACCCCTTTGCATTTAATTATGATTTAAACGCAACCATAAATGATGGGTCTTGTGAAGCTATTGTTTACGGTTGCACGAGCTCTACAGCAATAAATTATAACCCTAATGCAAACACTGATAATGAATCTTGTGTCGAGGCTGTTTATGGATGTTCAAATCCATTGGCATTCAATTACAATCCATTAGCCACTGTAAATGATGGCTCTTGTACAGCTGTAACTTGGGGTTGTACCGATGAATCTTCTTTAAATTATAACCCAAATGCCAATACAAATGATAATTCATGTATTGAGATTTTATATGGTTGTATGAATCCTAACTCATTGAATTATGATGCACTTGCAACTGTAAATGATGGTTCTTGTGTTGCTGTAGTTTGGGGATGTACGGATGATTCAGCATTGAATTTCTTCACCTTAGCAAATTCAGATGATGGTTCGTGTATCTCAATAATTGAAGGGTGTACCAATCCTTTAGCTTTGAATTATGATTCTTCAGCTAATACAAATAACGGTTCATGTATTCCATTTATTTATGGTTGTACAGACGAAACAGCCTTGAATTATTATGCACAAGCAAATTCAGACGATGGTTCTTGTATTGAAATCGCTTACGGATGTACAAATCCAATTGCAATAAATTATAGCTCTAACGCCAATGTAAATGATGGATCCTGTATTGCTGAGATTTCAGGTTGTACCAATGCAGCAGCTCTAAACTATAATACGCTTGCAAATACAGATGATGGTTCTTGTATTGAAATTGTTTACGGATGTACAAATCCATTAGCATTTAATTACGATGCAGGAGCCAATGTGAATGACGGTTCTTGTATTGCTATAATAAACGGTTGTACAGATGTTGAAGCATTAAATTATAATGTAAATGCGAATACTGATGATGGATCTTGTATTGTCGAAGTTCCAGGATGTACAAATCCTTTAGCTTATAATTATAATTCAACTGCAAACTCAAATGATAATTCATGTGAAGCATTCATTTATGGTTGTACAGATGTTTCTGCTATAAATTACAATCCGTTAGCTAACACAGATAATGGTACTTGTGAGTCTGAAATAATAGGATGTACAAATCCATTAGCAATTAATTATGACCCATCAGCAAATACTGATGATGGTTCATGTATTGCAGCAATTGTTGGTTGTATGGACGTTGATGCAGCAAATTATAATCCAGATGCGAATGTAGCAGGAGAGTGTATTGATGTAGTTTATGGTTGTATGTTCGATTTCCCATTTATTGATAACTATAACCCTTTAGCTACAGTTAATCAGATAAGTGCTGAAGATGAGTCTGATCCTTGTGAATATAACTTCGGTTTAAGAATTTTTGCAACTGATGTTTGTATCGAACCATTGGCTAATAACTACTTCCCAATGGCTGATCCAACTAATGTTCTTTACAACTCTGAAGTTGCCGCTAATGTAACAGTTAACAATGATGTATGTGTCTACAACGAAGGTTGTACAAACCCGCTAGCATTTAATTTTGATGTAGATGCAGTAGTTGATGATGGCACTTGTATCGATGTTGTTACAGGATGTTTAGACACACTTTATGTCGAATATAACTCGAATGCAAACGTTGATACTGATCCTTCATCATGTTCAACTTTGGCTGTTGAAGGTTGTACTGATCTGAATGCATTTAATTTCAATTCATTAGCTACTGAAGATGATGGCTCATGTGTTGCAATCGTATATGGTTGTATTGATAATGATTATTTAGAGTTTAACGCTTTAGCAAATACAGATACAGATCCAACTTCTTGTGTGAACGAAATATCTCTAGGTTGTACGGATTCAGATTATATAGAATATAACCCGGGAGCAAATACTTCAGATGTATCTATGTGTTTAACTCTTGTAGTTACAGGATGTATGGACTCAAATTATCTCGAATTTAATTCAAGTGCCAATGTCTCAGACACTACTCAATGTGTAAATGAGATTTTGCTTGGCTGTATGGATAATACATTTGTTGAGTATAACTCAGCGGCGAACACTGATGACTCATCAGCTTGTTTAACCTTAATTGTTTATGGTTGTACAGATATAACTTATCTTGAATATTCTTCAAGTGCAAATACAAACGATCAAACACAATGTATTACACCAATCGTAGTTGGTTGTACTGACTCTAACTATATAGAGTATGATTCTAATGCGAATTCATCAGATGTGTCTATGTGTTTAACTCTTGTTGTAGCTGGATGTATGGACTCGAACTATCTTGAATTTAATTCAGGAGCAAATGTATCCGATACAAGCATGTGTATAACAGAAGTAGCAATGGGTTGTACAAATGCAAATTATGTAGAATACGATGCTAACGCGAATACACTAGATGAATCAGCTTGTGTTACTTTAGTTGTATTCGGATGTACAAATGATACCTATACAGAATATAGTGCTATTGCAAATACTGATGATAGTAGTTGTGCTACTTTAGTTGTATTAGGTTGTACAGATCTTAATTATTTAGAATATGATGAGTTAGCCAATACATCTAATGCGCTGATGTGTTTAAACCTCATTGTAGAAGGTTGTACAGATAATACTTATGTTGAATACAATTCTAATGCAAATGTTTCTGATGCATCTCAATGTATTACTCTAGTTGTAGAAGGTTGTACCGATATTAACTATTTAGAGTATGATGTAACAGCCAATACTTCAAACTTAGAAATGTGTGTTACGGAAATAGTTGAAGGATGTATAGATGTACTCTACATGGAATACAGTGCTTTGGCTAATTCAGATGACGGTTCTTGTTTGATTTTGATCATTGAAGGTTGTACTGATATCAATTACTTAGAGTACAATTCAGAAGCGAATACTTCTAATAACGAATTATGTGTAAGTCTAGTAATAGAAGGTTGTATGGACTCTTTATATATTGATTATGATATGGAGGCAAATGTATCAGATGAAAGTCAATGTATTACTCTTGTAGTAGAGGGTTGTACAGATGTTAACTATATAGAATTTACGGAATCGGCAAATACAAATGATGGTAGTTGCGCGACTTTAATTGTATTAGGTTGTACCGATGTTGCTTATCTAGAGTATTGGAATTACGATCCTATTGCAAATAGTCTTTCTTCTTTAGATAATATTGCAAATACTGATGATGGTTCCTGTAGTAATCTAATCGTAGAAGGTTGTACTAATTTTGATTATGCTGAATATTCAGCTGATGCGAATGTTGACGACGGTTCTTGTGAAACACAGGGTGATACTTATGGGTGTATGGATTCTGAGGCTGAAAATTATGATTCTTCGGCAACAGTTGATAATGCTTCATGTATCTATCTTATTTTAGGTTGTACTGATGTGACTGCAGATAATTTTGAGGAAGAAGCAACCTCTGATGATGGTTCTTGTGTGTATACGATTGGTGGTTGTATCGATGTTATGGCATACAATTATAACCAATTGGCTACCTTCGATGATGGTTCTTGTGTAGAAATTGCAGAGGGCTGTACAGACGATACAGCATTGAACTATGATGTTTTAGCAAATACAGATGATGGTACATGTATACCTTCAGTGCTTGGTTGTACAGATGCTACTGCTTTTAACTATAATTCTCTAGCAAATGTTGATGACGACACATGTACTCCGTTTAATTATGGATGTATGGATTCTACTGCATATAATTATAATGATTTAGTAAATACAGATGATGGCTCTTGTGTAGAAATTGTAGAGGGCTGTACAGACAATACTGCATTTAATTATAATTCGCTAGCAAATGTTGATGATGGTGCTTGTATAGAAGTTGTAGAAGGTTGTACAGATGAAACAGCAATTAATTACAATTTGGAAGCAAATACAGATGATGGCTCTTGTATACCATTTATTTATGGATGTATGGATTCTACTGCATTTAATTATGTTGCTTTAGCAAATACAGATGACGGTTCTTGTGAAGCGGTTGTTGAAGGTTGTACAAATCCAAATGCATTAAACTATAACTCTTCAGCCAATACTGATGATGGAACTTGTATTCCAATTGTTGAAGGTTGTACACAAATGAGTGCCGATAATTATGATTCGCTTGCTAACGTAAATGATGGAACTTGTATATGGTATGGTTGTACAAACCCTGCTTATATAGAGTATGATGCTTCTGCCAATGTGAATGATGGATCGTGTAGTGTGTTAGTTATTGAAGGATGTATGGATATTACTGCTGACAACTACAATGAGCTTGCTAATACTGAAGATGATTCATGTATTTGGTATGGATGTACCGATTCTACTGCATTTAATTATGATGAAATCGCTACAGTTGATGATGATTCATGTATTCCGTTTATTTATGGTTGTATGGATGTAGATGCCGACAATTATAGTATTGATGCCAATACAGAAGACGGCTCTTGTATGTATTTTGGATGTATTTATATTCTAGCATGTAACTTTGACCCAACAGCTAATGTTGATGATGGTTCATGTGAATACCCTCAAAACTACTATGATTGTGATGGTGAGTGTATTTCCGATGTTGATGCAGATGGTGTTTGTGATGAGTTAGAAGTTTTAGGATGTACGGATGAAGCTTATTGTAATTATAACTCATTAGCGACAGATGATGATGGTTCTTGTTACAATGTAACGGCTTCCCTAATCAACTATTCATATGACCATCAAATGGTAGTGGTTACTTCTGATGCAACTAATGCTATATATCAATGGTATTTAGCAAGTGATTTATTAGCAGAACAGTCTGCCGAATTAGTTCCACTAGAAAATGGCGATTATTCTGTTATTGTAACTGATGATCAAGGTTGTTCAATAACTCTTGAGTTTACTGTTGCTGAAGTGAGTTTGTTTGAGGTTTCAAATGTTAAAATGGAAGTATACCCTAATCCTGCGACTAATAAACTGAACTTAGTAGTAAATCAAGATATTGAAAGCTTAAATATAGAAGTTGTAAGTACATTAGGAACAATTTTAATTGATTCAGAGTTCAATAACATTCGTAGCGATGATATTATTGAGCTTAATATTAGTAGAATTCCTAAAGGTGTGTATTTACTAAAAGTTTCATTAAACGATAAAATTCTAACTATACCATGGATGAAAAGGTAGTTAGCACTTAGTTTATTAAAAAAAGCTCTCGCATTGCGAGAGCTTTTTTTGTAGGCATATTTTTTGATGTTTTATGATTGCTTGAAAGTTATATATTTGTTTCACTAGTTATTAACGATTAAAATCATCATGAAGAAAAGAATTTTCCCTCAGGTACTATTACTTATTTTATCAATACTTACATTTCCAAATGTTAAAGCCCAATGTGATTTACCCACTGTTTTTACAGGCAACACTGGCGTGAATATGACAGTAATGTTATTGCCAGATTTTGTTAGCTCATTACCTGTAACCGATGAAGATGCTTATATAGTAGCATTAACTCCTTCAGGGTCAGTTGTCGGATCTGCAAGTGTGGATGGCACAAATCAAACTTCACTAACCTTATGGGGCGATGATACTTTTACACCCGAAGTAGATGGAGCTTTAACAGGCGAAGAGATTAGCTACCAATTAGTGGATGGAATTGATCTTTACGAGATCATTCCAGTATTTGGAATGGGGAGTAGTTCTTTTGTCGTAAATGGTATTGCCTCTATGGTAGGTTCAAGTACAAGTTTATTGTGTAGTTCGGGCGGTGATGTAGTTTTGGGTTGTACAGATGTTCTTTCATGTAACTATAATTCATTAGCAACCGAAGATGATGGTTCATGTGTAGATGCAGATGCGGATTGTGAATCGTGTGTTGATGGAGTAGTGGTTATATCTGATTCAGATGGCGATGGCGTATGTGATGCAGATGAAGTTGATGGTTGTACAGATAATACGGCTACGAATTATGACGCATTAGCTACCGAAGAAGATGGTTCATGTGAATATGATACCACAGGAGGAGATTGTGAATTGCCTGGTTTGTTTGCAGGAAATACAGGGGCGAATATGACAATAATGTTATTACCAGATTTTATTAACTCCTTACCTGTAACAGATGAAGATGCTTATGTCGTAGCTTTAACTCCTTCAGGTATGGTTGTAGGGTCAGCATCAGTTTATGGTTTGAGTCAAAATTCAATAGCCGTATGGGGAGATGACACCTTAACTCCTGAAATTGATGGTGCTTTATCTGGTGAGACTATTTCCTTTCAATTGGTCAATGGAAATGATTTGTATGATATCTCATCAACTGAAACATATACAACAGCAGGGGTTACAGTACAGCCTATGGCAGTAACAACAACATTAGTGTGTTCGGGTACTGGGGAAGAACTGGTGTCTGGATGTACCGATGCTACAGCATGTAATTATAACTCAGAATCCACTCAAGACGATGGTTCCTGTGTGAGTGCACAAGAATATTATGATTGTGCTAATAACTGTTTATTAGATTCAGATTCAGATGGAGTTTGTGATGAATTAGAGATTTTAGGTTGTACAGATACTAACGCTTGTAATTTTAACTCATTAGCTACAGATTTAGGCAACTGTGATTATGCTTTAGACTATTACGATTGTAATAATGTTTGCCTAAACGATGTAGATAGTGATGGTGTTTGTGATGAAAATGAAATAACTGGTTGTTCAAATGAAAATGCATGTAATTACGATTTTTCTGTAACGGATGATGATGGAACTTGTGTGTACCCAGAAGAATTTTTGGATTGTGAAGGTACTTGTATAAACGATACAGATGCAGACGGCATTTGTGATGAAGAAGAAGTAGTTGGCTGTACAAATGCCATAGCTTGTAATTTTGACCCTACGGCTACCAATGATGATGGGAACTGTTTGTTTGCAGATCCTTATTATGATTGTGAAGGGGTATGTTTAAGTGACTTTGATGGTGACGGAGTTTGCGACCCTTTAGAAGTATTAGGCTGTACAGATAATGCATATTTAGAATACGATTCTTTAGCTACAGAAAATAATGGTTCTTGTATAACATTAATTATTTATGGTTGTATGGATGTTTTATTCGTAGAGTATATTCCTGAAGCGAATGTAGATACAGACCCGAGTTCTTGTATTACTTTGATTATTGAAGGGTGCATGGATGAAACAGCATGTAATTATAATGCTGATGCCAATACTAATGATGGTTCATGTGAATATGCTCTTGAATATTATGATTGTGAAGAAAACTGTTTGTCAGATATTGACTTAGATGGTGTTTGTGATGAGCTTGAAATTAATGGATGTACTGATGAGAGTTCGTGTAACTTTAATGCAGAGGCTACAGATGATGATGGCTCTTGTTACCAGGTAAATGTTACTCTTTCTTATGATTATGATAACTTATCCTTAGCGGCTCTTTCAGATATCTTTGGTCCTGCAACATTTTCTTGGATGTTTGGTGCAACACAATTAACTGAACTAACAGATAGTTTAATTGTTACTGAGAATGGTTTGTATACCGTAATAGTAACTGATAGTGAAGGTTGTGAAGGTTCAGATACCTTATCTGTATATAATGTTGGCGTAACTGAATTGGTTGAGTTACCGATGCAATTATATCCTAACCCTGCGAATGAGTATTTAAATGTTGACATTCACTTAACTGAAGGATTCGTAGAACTTGAAATACTCAATTCTATAGGTGCTGTAGTTTTAGTGAAAAATGTGACTGGTGAAGAATTAACTAATACGATTCAAATCACACTTGATGGAATTCCGGAAGGCTTATATTTCTTGAAGACAACCATCAATAATAGGGCATATGTCTTGCCTTGGATCAAGCAATAAAATTAATTAAAAAGCTCCCTTTAAGGGAGCTTTTTTGGTACATGCTTTGCTTGAAAGTTTAGTATATTCACTCAAAATTTATTGCTATGAGAAAACTGCTACTTCTGTTATCTATTTTATTATCTAGCTTATCTGTAGCTCAGGATCTCTATTGGCCTACTACTTTAGGTGAGATTAATACTGGTGCTAACTTAACCATGTTAATTACACTAGAAGAAGAATTGTCTTTAAATGGTAACCCTGTTAGTGACGGTGCTCTGATTGGTATTTTTTATGAAGATGATGAAGGTGTTCTACAATGCGCAGGTTTTACTTCATATCTCACTGGAGAAACAATGCAATTTGCCGCATACGGAGATGATGCTACTACTACAGAAACAGACGGATATGCAAGTGGGCAAGAGTATGTATGGTATGTAAATATTGATGGAATTGATTACCCAGCAGAAGCGACGTATTTTGTAGGAGGTCCTTTTACTAATGTTTATCAAACGAATCAGTTAAGTAGAGTTACTCATTTCACAATCGAGAATACAATCGATGAGATTGAAGGGTGTACAGATGCTGCATATTTAGAATTTAATCCAGAAGCAACAATTGATGATGATAGTTGCATAACTCTTATCAATGAGGGATGTATGGATGTTGATGCTGCTAATTATGATGAGAGTGCTAATGTAGCATGTGATGATTGTTGTGTAGAGGATATTTTAGGTTGTACCGATTCTTATTTTTTGGAGTACAACGAAAATGCAACAGAAGATGATGGCTCATGTTTAACTCCAATAATTGAAGGATGTATGGATGTAGAATCCGCAAATTTCAATGCGGAAGCTAATGTAGCTTGTACTGATTGCTGTCAATCGATCATTTTGGGTTGTACTGACCCTACTGCATTTAATTTTAATCCTTTGGCAAATGAGGATGATGGTTCTTGTACAGATGAGGCTATTGGTTGTACTAACCCCGATTTTGTTGAATATAACCCAGAGGCTAATACAGATACTGATCCTAGTTCTTGTATTACACCTGCAATATATGGCTGTACAGTTGAAGCTGCAGTGAATTTTGATTCTGAAGCAAATGTGAACGACGGTTCGTGTGTCATGGTACTTGAGGGCTGTACAGATCCTTTGTATGTTGAGTATAACGAAGAGGCTACTTTAGATGATGGTTCATGTATGGTTATGGTGATTTCTGGCTGTACAGACATTAACTATGTAGAGTTTTTTCCTCCTGCAAATACTGATGATGGTTCATGTGAGACTTTAGTTGATGGTGGTTGTATTGATGAAAATTATATTGAATTTGATCCCGAAGCAACTGTTAATGATGGTTCGTGTATAACACTCATTATTGAAGGGTGTATGGATGCGTCATATTTAGAATACAATCCAATGGCAAATACTGACGACAATTCGTGTGAAAATGTAGCTTTTCCGGGTTGTACTGAAGTAAATGCAGATAACTTTAATCCCATAGCCAACCAAAATGACGGATCATGTGTTTATTTAGGTTGTACTGATGAAACTGCTTTTAATTATGATGAAACTGCAAATTTTGACGATGGATCTTGTATTCCAGTTTTAGAAGGATGTACAAATCCAAATTATTTGGAATTTGATATTGATGCAAATGTCAACGATGGCTCTTGTGTTACTGTAATTGTTTATGGTTGTACAGATGAAACAGCACTTAATTATGATCAGTATGCGAATGTAGATGATAACTCTTGTATCCCTCAAATTGAAGGGTGTATTGATACCTTATACTTAGAGTTTAACCCATTAGCAACTATTAATGATGGAACATGTGAAAATCTATTCGTTTCTGGATGTACTGATGAAGAAGCTGCGAACTATAATGTTGTTGCTAATATCGATGATGGTTCATGTGTATATTATTTAATAATTGTTGATTATTCACATTTAGGTGCCTCTACTTACGAGTTTGAAGTAGAAGTAGTAAGCATGTTGGGTTATACTATCCTTTGGGATTTTGGAGATGATTCATACAGTAATGCAGAAGAAGTAATCCATGTTTATGAGTACAATGGAACTTATACCATTTCGGTTACCGTGACTAATGGTGAAATGTCTTTAGTAGATGAAATTACAATTATAGTTAATGCACCCGGATTGAGTATTGAAGAAACTGAAGATGTACTTACCAGAGAATCATATTTTGATGTATTAGGTAGACCATGTATTGAAATTAATGAAGGATCCATTTATATTAGAACAAGAGAGTATATAAGTGGAAAGATGATTAGAGAAAAGATACTTTATCAGAGATGATTACAAACATTAAAAAAGCCCCAATTGGGGCTTTTTTAATGTTTGTATAAAAAGGACTTAAAATATTGCATAAAAATAAATGTGAGTATTAATCCAGAACTTAGTCCTTCTGCAATAAGCATAAAACCTAAAGCGCCCTTATTTAGATAACTACCAAAGGGTTCATTTGCTCGAATATATTCATAAAAGCTAGGGTCAATAAAGTCTATATAAAACATAAAGAATACTACGAAGGTGAAAACTGCCATTCCAGAAACATATATACCACTTGTGAATGCTCCTAGGTAATCAAATGTGTTTTCGGAAAGTTTTTTTAAATATAAAAAGAGCCCACTCATTAAAATTAAAATATTCAAATACCTTAACTCTGTTATATGACCTAAACCTATAAGTTTCATTATAACAAAATAACAGATGAGTGCTAATCCAGTACCTATTCCGTACTTATATATTAATCGGGTGTTCATAATTTTATATTTATTTGATTCAGACTCTAAGTTACTGAAAAATAAATATTTACAAAAGTAGAAAGCGATATTTCACTTAGTGAAATATCGCTTTGAGCTGACGATCGGACTCGAACCGACGACCTCATCCCTACCAAGGATGTGCTCTACCAACTGAGCTACGTTAGCAAGGTTTGGCAAAAGTAAATATTTAGCTTGTATTCTGCTCCTACATTGAACTAAATTTAAGAGATTACTTTCACCATTTTATTTCTAACCTTATCTGCTAGTAAGTACATTACCGGTACAAGAATAAGTGTTAAGAAGGTTGCGAAACTCAATCCGAAGATTACAGTCCAAGCCATTGGTCCCCAGAAAATCGCATTATCACCTCCAAAAAATATTTGAGCATCAAATTCAGTTAATAAAGTGTAGAAATTAATATTCATTCCTGTTGCAAGTGGGAGAAGTCCCAAAACAGTAGTAATAGCAGTTAGTAGTACAGGTCTTAAACGTTTTTGGCCACCTTCTTTAATACACTTCATTGCTGAGTCATTATCTAAAATAGCATACTCTTCTAAGCCTAACTCTCTACGCCTTCTCACTTTTAGTAAGTCAATATAATCGATAAGTACTATTGCATTGTTAACTACTATACCTGCCAATGATACAATCCCGATCCCCGTCATAATAATAACAAAGTCCATGTTAAACAAGGCTAAACCAAAGAATACACCAATTGTACTAAATACTACGGTAACGATAATAATAAATGGTTTTATAGCTGAGTTAAACTGACTTACCAATATCAAAGTTATTAGAGCAATAGCAATCATAAGTGCTTTTGCTAAAAAGTTTTGGGTTTGCGCCTGTTCCTGTTGTTTTCCAGTGAACTGGAGCTCATAGCCAGGAGGGAGTGTCTTATCAGCTAAGAGTAGCTTTAATTGTTCATTAATACTGTTTTCGTTAAACCCTTCCAGAACATTTGAAAAGATTGTTACTTGCCGTTTCATATCCTTACGGTTAACCGAACCGTAGGTATTGTTATATGAATAATGAGCAACCGATGATATAGGTATTTGCTTTATTTGTCCTGATGATTGACTTCTGAAAGTGATTCGTTGGTTCATTAATGCAGGAACACTATAGCGGTATTGGTTGTCAAGTCTTAAAACAATCGGATGTTCATCTTCTCCATCTTTAAACTTTGATATTTCTTTCCCAAAAAGTGCGGTTCTTATTGTACTTGCAATTTGAGCCGTAGAAACTCCTAGACGCCTAGCTTGATCTCTATCAATATTGATTAGCAATTCTGGTTTACTAAGTTCCAAATCAATTTTCAAACCTTCAATACCAGCTATATTTTCTTTTTCTATAGTATTTTTTATCTCATCAGAGATCGTGAGTAGTTCATCAAAATTTTCTCCTCTAATTTCAATATTGATAGGTTTCCCCATAGGAGGGCCCTCTCTATTTTTATCTACACTAATTTCTACTCCTGGCATACCCGTAAGTTCAGTAGAAATCAATTTCATAATATCACCAGTTTTTACACCTTGCCTAAATTCAAACTCTTTAAAATTTATAGTGATTCTAGCCTTATTCGGTGTAACACCTTTGTTGCCTCCCATTTCATTAGGGTCTGTAGTTCCGGAACCCACATTGGTCATTACTGATGATACTGCGTGATCAAATGGTTGCAACGTTTCAAATACACGATCTTCAACAATATAAGCTATAGAGTCTGTTGCAGTCACATCAGTACCTAAAGGGAGTTCTACAAATACATTGATGTATTTGGGTTCATTCACCGGAAAGAACTCAACTTTTGGTGCTTTAAAAGCGAAGAATGCAATGGATAGGAACAGAAGTAAGCCAGTCCCTCCAAGCAGCATATAAGGTTTAAACCCATTGAGCGCCCAAGTTAAAATTCTAGCATATTGATTTTCAAGCTTTACTAGTAGTGTGTCCTGAAACCAATATGAGATTGGGGTAAGGAGTAATCCATTAACTAGGGTTAGAATTGCAAATGAAACAAGAAGAGAACCCCAGAATATTTCACCAGCTAAGTAGAATAAAATAGCGAGGATTATAAATATGATTGCAATTTTCGAAAGTTTACTTTTATTAGGTTTTTCTCTAGAATCTTTCTTCATAAATGTAGAAGCAAACACTGGGTTTATTACCAATGCGACAAACAAAGAAGAACCTAAGACAATAATAAGTGTCATTGGGATGTAGCCCATAAATTCCCCCATAATATCATCCCAAAATAATAAAGGGAAGAAGGCAGCTAAGGTAGTTGCTGTTGATGATATAATTGCCACTGCAATTTCCCCAACACCTTTTTTAGCGGCTTCAAACCGACTTAAACCTTCTTCGTTGTATAGACGGTGAATGTTTTCTATTACCACAATAGCGTTGTCTACCAACATTCCTAAGGCGAGGATAAGAGCAAATAGGACTACCATATTCATAGTCGTACCCATACCGCCTAATACCACAAAACTGATAAACATAGATAATGGAATCGCCAAACCAACAAATAGGGAGTTTCTTAAACCCAAAAAGAAAAGCAAAACAAGAATTACTAAGAGTACTCCGAAAATGATGCTATTTTCAAGATTGACCAATTGCATTCTTGTTTGTTCAGATTGGTCATTGGTAATAGATATTTTTAAGCCTTCGGGTAATATCTGTGAGGCTTTGACTTTATCTAAAATGGCCATTATATTGTCTGTGGCAACTAAAAGGTTCTCACCACTTTTTTTGATTACATTTAATGAGACTACTGGATTCTTATTCAGTCTTGCATAGCTTTTTCTCTCTTCATATCCATTTACCACTTCGGCAATGTCTTTGAGATAAACTACGCTTCCTTTCTCACTCTTTACTATAATGTTTTCTATTTCTTCTGCAGATTTAAATTCAGCATCTGTACGAACTGAACGGCGAGAATTTCCTAAAAGAATATCTCCACTAGCGATAGATACATTTTCGAATCCTATGGCATCTTCAATATCTCTAAAACTAATTTTATTGCTCTCCATTCTGTGGAGGTCAGTTTTAATGGTGATTTCTCGGTCTAATAAACCTGTAATTTCAACTTTCGATATTTCAGGTAAAGATTCTATTTGGTCTTGTATATCTTCTGCGTATACTTTTAAGTCATCCAAGCTGTAATCACCAGATAGATTGATGTTAAGGATCGGGAACTCAGAGAAGTCAATATCCATCACCATCGGATCCATGTCTAAATCGTTTGGGAGATCACTTTTAGCTTTATCAACTGCATCTTTAACATCTTGTAAAGCTGTTTTAACCTCTACATCAGTATTAAATTCAACAATAATACTTGCGTTGTCTTGAACAGAATTTGATGTTAAATTTTTAATTCCTTTAACCGATTTAATCTGTTTCTCAATTGGGCGAGTAATAAGGTTCTCAATATCCGCTGGAGAATTACCAGGGTATATAGTTTGTACCATTATTGTTGGCATCACTATGTCAGGGAATAATGATTTTGGCATATTCTCATATGAGAACAAACCAAAAAAAGTCAATAATCCTGTAAGAATAAATACCGAAATCTTGTTTTTTAGTGACAGGTTGGTAAGCCCGAAACTTCTAGTTTTCTGTTCCATTACTTATCTTTTTATGTCTAATATACTTCCACCTATAACCTCATTATAACCCTCGGTGATAATTTGATCTCCAGCTTTTAAACCTGTTGTAATTACACTTCTATCAGCCTGAGAAAGGCCTATTTCAACATAAGTTTTTTCTGCACGACCTTTTTTATTAAGGAATAAGTAGTCACCACGCATATCCTTTTTAACAATTTGAGATGGCACTATTAATGCCATTTCATTCACATAATCTTGAATTTCTAGAGATGCAATTCCATTTGGTTTCAAAAAGCCATTAGAATTACTTAGTTCTATTTGTACTTTAAAAGTGCTGTTTTCAGGATTGATAACTTGTCCAACAAAACTTAAGGGAGCTTCCTTCGAAATGCCTAGTGCTCTAAAGTTTATTTTTACTGGAGTGTTCTTTTTTAGGATGTTTGCGTACCGCTCAGCTACATCAGCCTCAACGTAAACTTTCTTTGTATTCACAATTCTAAAAGCCGGTCTGCCTGGTGCAGCTAATTCACCAATGTTTAGGAATAGATCCTCAATGATACCACTTATTGGAGCCGATATAGATAATTTACTCAATTGGGTTTCTGCAGCTTCTAATTTCTTTTGAAGTGTCTCAAACTGATTTTTTATTTGAAGGTATTGGAGCTCAGAGCCTATTTGTTGATTCCATAAAACTTCTTGTCTTTCAAATGTTGTTTTTGCCAACTCTACTGCCGAGTTTAATTCAGCAATATTACTTTTCATTATATCAGAGTCTAAATCTATGATGCTAGATCCTTTTTCAACCCATTGACCTTCTGTTGCATTAATTTGAATAATCAAGCCTCCCATTTCAGCACTTACTAAAACATTTTCTTTCGACTTAATTTTTCCAGGTTGCTCTATATAGTGATGAAATACACCAGTTTTTAGAGTTTCAATTCGGACAGGAATTTTTTTCTCTTCAAAGGTGATGTCAGTATTTCTCACATCTTGTTCAATGGTTTTAATTCTACCTTGTAAATCACTTACTTGTGATTTTAAGTTTTTTAATTCCGTTTTTTTTGCTTCAAGACTTAACTCTGCCTCGCCACACGATATGATTAGTGTAGAAGATATAAGGAATAGTGATATGATCTTTTTCATAGTTATTTGCCTAAAGAACGTTGGTAGTTCAGGTTGCTAATCAGTAAGTTATGTGTGCTTTTCGAAAAACTTGTACTTGTTTCTAGATAATCTGTTCCTGCCTGAGATAATTCTAAGCTACTTACCAAGCCTTCGCGGTATTTAACTAAAGTTTTGTCATAGATCTTTTTAGTTAAACTTAAGTTATTCTCTTGGTGATTGTAATCATTAATAGCATTCAAGTAATTGCTTTGGGCAGCGATATAAGCTAAGCCTAACTGTTCTTCAATGTGGGCTCTATCATTTTTAGCTTGTTCATGCTTTAAACTGGCTTGTTGAATTCTTGCCATACCACCTAAACCATCAAATATGGGTAGACTAATTTTAATTCCTACTAATTGACTAGGGTACCAATTAGTGGTTTTATCAAAGGCAGTAAAGTCATTTCCCATAGCTGATGCTCCTACAGCTGCAAAAGCTACTATTGAAGGAAGTTTATCTGTTTGATACCTACGCATATCCAACTCTTTTAATTTGACTTTTAATTCTGCCATTTGGTATTCCAAACGATTTTCAATTATTGCTTCTTCTAACTGAAATGATATACTTGTTTTTAATAAAGAAGGAAGATCATCAGTTAAAACAAGGACCTCGTTTATAGGTACACCTAAAATAAGTTTCAGATAGATTTCGGATACCTCAGTTCTTCTTAACATGCTCCCATACTGCATTTTCATTTGAGAAAGGACTAGTGACATGCGATCGACTTCTAAATCTTCAATAAACCCATTTATATAAAGGGCTTCCATTTCAGAGACAATGTCCTTGTGTACTTCTACTATGTTTTCAAGAAAATCTCTATTCTCTCTAGCCAAGAGTACATTGAAGTATGCAGTTGCAATACTATCTTTTATCTGACTTGTTGTGAAGTTTTTACTGAGTACAGCAAAATTCATAAACGATTTAGCTGCTTTTAATCCCACAATATAACTCCCATTAAATATGAGTTGAGAAGCAGTGATGTTTGCGCTTGTCGTATGTGGTATCCCAAATTTCATTTCGTTTAGAACATCTGGGTCTTGTGTAGGAAGTAATAAGGTTGGTATCTCTATATACTTCTGCCATTGTGCTTCCGCATTAATCTGTGGTAAGCCAACAGAAATGGTCTCTAGCATTTGTTTTGATGCAATGTCTACATCTAAAGATGCATTCTTTATGTCCCGATTATTTTGTAGCCCATAATCTTGAGCTTCTTTTACCGAGAATGAGTGCTGTGCTTGTAAATGAATACTTACAAAACAACACATTGCTATAATTAAGCGTCTAGTCATCTTTTAGTTTTTGTTCTAAGTAGTTTATTCCTTGCTGTGTGGCAATCCCTCGAATATGATAAATTCTGTTTTCTCTTAAAAGTGATTTGAAGTTGTATTCAGTTAATGGAAATAGGTCTTCATCAACTAAGGCATCTACAGTATTCATGATTAGTTTAGCGATGATGTCAGCATTGACATCAGTACGATATACACCTTGTTCTTTTCCATGTTCTATGTTCTGGGTAATACAAGAAAATAAATGTTTCTTTCTAGTATCATCTAGAATCTCCCATACAGACGGGTAGATTTTTTTGAGATTGTTAATTAAGCGTGGAGGTCTATTTTTAAGTATATGACAAATCTGTTCATCTATATGGAACAGTTCGTCTATGGCATTTTCGTTCTTTTCTTGTATACTATTTATCGCACTTAAAATTCTGCTTTGATGGAGTTTGAATGCTTTTTCAACTAAGTCACCTTTATTACTCACATGTTGATAAAGCGTTTTCTTAGACATTCCTAGAGATGAAGAAACATCATCCATATTCACACTTTTAACGCCTTCACTTAAGAAGAGGTCTAATGCACCCTGTATAATTCGATTGAATCGTTCCATAATAAACGCAAAATTAAGTGGTGAAAACATAGGAAACAAATAATGGGTAAAAATGTTTCCTTGATTAACGTAGTTTAACAATTTGAAATTTGTCAGCACAAAAAAAGCCCCTTAAAAGGGACTTTGTAATTGTATAAGAGTTGATTACTCTTGCATATTGTGATATACATTTTGCACATCATCGTCTTCTTCAATTTTTTCAAGAAGCTTATAAACGTCAGCTTCTTGATCTTCAGAAAGCTTTTTAATAGTTGTTGGAATTCTATCGAACCCTGAGCTTAAAATCTCAAATTTGTTTTCTTCTAAAGCTTTTTGAATGTTACCAAAACTAGGGAAGTCCCCATAAATCATGATTCCACCTTCATCTTCAAAAATTTCTTCAGCACCTGCATCGATTAATTCAAATTCTAGTTCTTCTAGATCTTGACCTGTATTTGCAATCATGAAATTACATTTGTGCTCAAACATAAATTCTACTGAACCCGAAGTGCCTAAAGAGCCGTCGCATTTATTAAAGTAGCTACGTACATTAGCAACGGTACGGTTGTTATTATCAGTAGCTGTCTCAATTAAAACGGCAATACCGTGAGCTGCATAACCTTCAAAAAGAGCTTCTTTATAATTAGACACATCTTTGTCAGATGCCTTTTTAATGGCACGCTCAATATTGTCTTTTGGCATATTGGCTGTTTTCGCATTCTGAATAACAGCTCTTAATTTTGAATTAGATTCAGGATCTGGACCACCATCTTTAATGGCCATAACAATGTCTTTACCTATACGAGTAAACGTTTTAGACATAGCTGCCCAACGTTTCATCTTTCTTCCTTTCCTTAGTTCAAATGCTCTTCCCATTTCTTCTGGATTTTATTCTTTTGCCAAATATATAAAATGATGCGAGAAATGCAGTTTGCTGTTCTCAGTTTTCAGTTCATAAATTGGTGGATTCATTTATAACTACTCTCTTCCGTTTAACAAGCTGGGCAGCATTCTTTTCCTTTAATAGCTCTACACGCAACAATGGCTAAAAGTGCTCCTATAATAGGTGCCGCAATATAAAGCCATAAGTGTTCAAAGTTACCAGAAAAAATAGCTGGAGCAATTGAGCGTGCTGGATTCATTGATGCTCCAGTAATTGGACCTGCAAACATTGCTTCCAAACCAACCACTCCACCAATAGCGATTCCTGCCATGGTTCCTGTTTCTTTAGACCCAGTTGAAACCTTAATTATAACAAACATTAAAATGAAAGTTAAAATGACTTCCAGTATAAAGGATTGCATAGCAGAGCCTATGGGCAATGTTGCTCCTTGAGTTTCGTGTAAAGGGAATAATAAGTAGAGCACTGCAGAAGCCAATAATGCACCTATCATTTGTGCGGTAATATAAGGTAGAACTTCTTTTTTGTCAAAGCGTCCAGAAGCCCAAAAGGCTATGGTTACTGCTGGGTTGATGTGTGCTCCAGAAATTTCACCAATAGAATAAATCATTGCCATAACAATTAATCCAAAGGTGATGGCAATACCGACATGTGTTACGCTTCCACCACTAACATCGTTCATGATGACTGCTCCGGGACCGCAAAATACTAAAGCGAAAGTTCCAATGAGTTCTGATATATAGCGTTGCATAAATTTATTGTTTTAGCTGTTACGCAAAGAAACACAATTTAAATATCTTGTTGCATGCGATACGCCTTAGGTGTAAATCCTGTAATCTTTTTAAACTGTCGATTGAAATTGGAAATATTATTGAATCCACAATCGAAACATATTTGTGAAATATTCAAGTCGGGTTTGAGTAAAAGTCTACAAGCTTCTTGAATTCGCACTTCATTTAAAAAAGAAATATACGTTTTCCGAGTTCGCTTTTTAAAGAATCTACAGAATGCTGCTGCACTCATATGTGCCATTTCAGAAACCTTGTCGAGTGGGATTTCTTCTTGGAAATTATTCAAAGTAAATTGAAAAACTTTATTGAGGATGAGACCATCAGTCTCTTTGGATATACTCTTATAGTCTATATGACTTAGGTGTTCCAAATCTGTAGTAGAATTTAATTCATGTAGTAATTCTATTACATGTATTACACCTTCGAGTGTGTTGTTGGGTTTTACCTTAAGAAAACGCTTTTTTAATATGGAAGAGTCTTCGGCAGTATAGCGCATGCCTCTTTTAGAATTTTCGAATATTTGCTTGAGTCCTTTTGTCTCATCTAGATCAAAAAAGGCATTAGAAACAAATGTTGGACTTAGAAAAATAGAGGTTGATAGACAACCTTTACTGTCATCACTATAAAATGATTTATCCGAATTAAAAACATGCGGTAGGTTTTGTCCAATAACAAATAAATCACCTTCCTTAAACGTGTTAATATAATCACCAATTATACAGGTTCCATGCCCTTTTATTATCAAAGTAATTTGAAATTCTGGGTGATAATGGAATAGGTCATAGAAATAAGGAACCTTATCAATTTGAACGCGATAAGATTCATATTCTGGTTTTGGTATTTGAAAAGAAAGTGCTTTCATTATCCTGTATTTGGCAATAACTTTGCCAAAAAGTGTTAAAATAGTATACTAATTTGCGAAATTAGTGGTAGACTTTCAGCTTTTACCTTGTTAATTTTGAAGTATCAAAATTAGAAAATATGAAAGTAGCATGGAAAGGAATCTATCCGGCAGTAACCACAAAATTCACTTCAGAGGATCAATTAGATTTAAAAGCTTTTGAAATGAATATTCTTGCCCAATTAAATGCTGGAGTTGATGGGATTATTTTAGGAGGCACTTTAGGAGAAGCAAGTTCTTTGGAGGATTCTGAAAAAATTACACTTCTTAAATCAGCAGTTGCACTCGTAAATGATAAAGTACCTGTAATAATGAACATAGCCGAGCAAACCACTAAAGCGGCAATAAAAGCGGTTGAACAGGCCAAATTATATGGAGCGTCAGGGTTGATGATGCTGCCACCTATGAGATACAACGCTGGTGATAGGGAGACTGTAGCCTACTATAAGGCAGTCGCAAATTCTACAGACTTGCCAATTATGGTTTATAATAATCCTGTTGATTATAAGATTGAAGTTACTTTAGATATGTTCGAAGAATTATCGGAATGTAAGAATATTCAGGCCGTGAAGGAATCAACCAGAGATGTGTCTAATGTTACTCGGATGATTAATCGTTTTGGAGATCGATATAAAATTCTTTGTGGAGTAGATACACTTGCTTTAGAAAGCTTATTTATGGGCGCTTACGGTTGGGTTGCCGGATTGGTTTGTGCTTTTCCGAAGGAGACAGTTGCGATTTATAAATTAGCAAAAGCTGGAAGTCATGCAGAAGCTTTGGAGATATACCGATGGTTTTTACCTTTATTGGAATTAGATATTAATGCCAAATTAGTTCAGAATATTAAGTTGGCTGAGGTTGCAACAGGTCTTGGTACTGAGTATGTTCGTGCACCTCGATTAGCACTTGTTGGACAGGAGAGAGATGATGTTTTAGAAATTATAAATAATGGACTAAAAACACGACCTTCATTACCCGATTATTTAAACATATAGCATTCAAAATGATTACTGGAAAAAACATAATTGGTTATGAATTAAGTAACCTCGGAAACAATACAGCGCACAGTTATAATGCGACGAATGGTCATTCACTTAGTGGAGAGTTTATAGAGGCTAACTCTTCAGAAATTGAAACAGCCATGCAAAAAGCTCAATCAGCCTTTTTAGAATTTAAAAATACTTCGGGTAAACAGAGAGCTCTTTTTTTAAGAGCTATAGCCGAAGAAATTATGGGTTTAGGTGATGATTTAATTCAGCGTTGTATGGCTGAGACAGGATTGCCAGAAGGTAGATTTAAAGGCGAAAGAGGGCGAACAATTTTTCAAATCCAAAGTTTTGCCGATTTATTGGAGGAAGGTTCTTGGGTTGAAGCACGTATAGATACTGCTATGCCTGATCGCAAACCTATGCCCAGAGTCGATTTACGTAAAATGCTCATTCCTTTAGGTCCAGTAGTCGTTTTTACCGCAAGTAATTTTCCGCTAGCTTATTCTACTGCGGGAGTAGATACTGCTTCGGCTTTAGCTTCAGGATGTCCTGTAGTGGTTAAGAATCATCCCGCGCATTTTGGCGCTGGAGAAATGGTGGGACAAGCCATTGTGAAAGCTGCTAAGCGATGCGGTATGCCCGATGGAGTTTTTTCGCTTTTAAACGGAGTAGATTTTAAAGTAGGAGAAACTTTGGTGAAACATCCTTTGACTAAAGCTGTTGGTTTTACAGGCTCTTTTATTGGTGGTAAAGCTATTTACGATATGGCGCAAAGCCGCGAAACTCCTATTCCAGTATTTGCTGAAATGGGAAGTACGAATCCTGTGTTATTATTACCCGAAGCTCTGAAAAATGAAGCTGAAAAAATCGGAAAAGATTATGCCTCTTCGATCAATTTAGGTGTGGGGCAGTTTTGCACCAATCCAGGATTGCTTTTAGGAATTGAAGGGAAGGCTTTAGACCGGTTTACAGAAAGTATAAAAGAAGGTATTGCTCAAGCAAAACCTTTTACGATGTTACATAAAGGCATTAAAGCCAATTACGATAAACTGAAAAATGAAACGATTGCTGAGGAAAGTGTATACCTAGAGAGTGAGTCGACACAAGAAGCAGATCATCAAAAATCGGAAGCTAGGCCAACAGTTGTATCTGTTTTAGCAATCCATTTTTTACAAAACCCTATGATGCATAAAGAGGTGTTTGGACCTTTTTCGATGTTAGTAAAATGTGCTAATGCAGATGAATTACATCAGGTGGTAGAATCTATTCAAGGACAGTTAACTTCTACTTTAATGGCTCAAGGGAGCGATTATACAAACTTTGCCGATACGATTAACATACTAAAAGAAAAAGCGGGTAGATTAGTGTTTAATGGTGTTCCAACGGGAGTAGAGGTTTGCCCTGCAATGCATCATGGAGGACCTTTTCCTGCAACAACAGATTCACGATTCTCATCGGTAGGGGCAGATGCCATCAAGCGTTTTGCTCGTCCTATTTCTTTTCAAGATTGCCCAGTTGAAATTTTACCCGAAGAATTGAAGGATGAAAATTTATTGGGTATCTGGCGCTTGCTAAACAATAAATGGACCAATGGCTAGAAAAACATTTTCATGTATTGACGCGCATACTTGTGGGAACCCAGTTCGAGTAGTGTCTGACGGAGCCCCAATTCTAAAAGGGGCTAATATGTCTGAAAAACGACAACATTTCCTTTCAGAATACGATTGGATTCGCAAAGGATTGATGTTCGAACCTCGTGGTCACGATATGATGTCGGGGAGTATTTTGTATCCAGCATCCGATCTGAAAAACGATATTGGAATTCTGTTTATTGAAACCAGTGGATGCCTACCCATGTGTGGTCATGGAACTATCGGAACGGTAACAGTGGCTATAGAAGAAGGGTTAATTCAGCCTAAAACACCAGGGAAACTACTCTTGGAAACTCCCGCAGGATTGGTTTTAGTAGATTATATTCAAGAAGGCAATAAGGTGACTTCGGTGAAATTGTCTAATGTAAAATCGTATTTAGCGGCAGAAAATATTGCTGTAGAATGTCCTGATTTAGGAACTTTATATGTTGATGTAGCTTATGGCGGAAACTATTATGCGATTATTGATGTACAGGAAAATTTCAAAGGTATTCAGGCATATTCTACTGGACAATTGATTTCGTGGAGCAGAACGATTAGAGCACAAATTAATGATGAACATAGTTTTGTTCATCCCGAAAATCCAACCATACAAGGTTTGAGTCATTTGTTGTGGTCTGGTGATACAATTTCAGACGATGCTACCGCCAGAAATGCTGTTTTTTATGGCGATAAGGCAATCGATAGATCCCCTTGTGGAACAGGAACTTCGGCAAGAATGGCTCAGTGGTATGCCAAGGGTAAATTAAAGTTGGGAGAAGACTTTATTCACGAAAGTATCATTGGTTCAAAATTTATTGGACGTATAGAAGAAGAAACCGAATTGGGGGGTATACCTGCAATTATTCCGAGCATTGAAGGATGGGCAAGAGTAACGGGATACAATACCCTCTTTTTAGATAATGAAGATCCATACGTTGAAGGATTTCAAGTAATATGAGTAAGCGAATCGCTATAGTAGGTGGTGGAATCATAGGATTGTGTTCCGCATATTATCTCCAGAAATCAGGGCATGAGGTTCATGTGTACGATACACATGATTTTGATGATTCCTGTTCCTATGGAAATGCAGGGATGATTGTGCCTAGTCACATGATTCCTTTAGCTGCTCCAGGAATGATTTCGAAAGGTTTGAAATGGATGTTTAAGGCATCTAGCCCATTTTACGTCCATCCACAAATGCATTATTCTTTTTTGAGATGGCTTTATTTGTTTTATCATTCTTCCAATCAAATACAAGTTAATCAATCGATTCCTATACTCACAGAAATGTCTTTACAAAGCAAGAGTTTATGGAAAGATCTTGCACTAGATTTAGATTTGAATTTAAAACAAAAGGGAATCTTAATGCTGTATAAATCTATAGCTGCGGCAGAAGAAGAGACTCGAAATGCTAAAATTGCTACGGATTTGGGTTTAGAAAATAAAGTTCTTTCTAAAGATGAAGTCAATGCTTTAGAGAATGTTAGCGTTGATGTACTAGGGGCTGTGCATTATACGTGTGATGCACATCTTTCGCCTCGTAGCGCAATGATGGCTTTGAAAAATCATTTGAATCGAAGTGGAGTACAGCTTCATTCTAATTCTAAAGTCGATCGTCTAGAAGTATTATCAAAAAACAGAGTTGAAGTTTGTTCTAATTATACGCTAGATTATTTTGAGGAAGTAGTGATTGCCTCAGGGTCTTGGTCTCATCAATTGGCCAAGATGTTAGATTTTAAATTACCACTTCTCCCTGGTAAAGGCTATAGTATTACTATTCCTAAGGTTCAGAATCACTCTACAATTCCTTCCATTTTATGTGAAGCTAAAGTTGCTATTTCTCCTTTTGAAAATGATTTTAGAGTTTCTGGAACTATGGAGTTAGGTGGGTTGAATAGTACAATAAATTCAAAACGCATTGACGGAATGATTAATTCTATAAATCAATATTACCCGAATTTCGATGTTAAACCATTGAAAGTAGAAAATACTTGGACGGGCTTAAGACCATGTTCGCCTGATGGAATGCCTTATGTTGGAACACATCAAAAATTCCCGAATGTAAAGATCGCAACGGGACATGCTATGATGGGATTGAGTTTAGCTCCAGTTACAGGCTTGTATATTTCAGAAATCATTAATGGAGAAAGAAAATCTATTCCTAACTTGGAGCCTAATAGATTTTCATAAAATGATTCAACAAGTAGAGTTTAGTTTAAGTGCGAAAAGGAGAGGCTTTCATTTGGTTACGAGTGAAATAGAATTCCACTTACCCAAATTGCCAGAGCAAGGCATCTTAAATTTATTTATTCAACATACTTCTGCTGCCATAACCATCAATGAAAATTCCGATCCTACCGTACGCGAAGATTTTGAGCAATCGATGAATCATCTGGTGAAAGAAGATGAACCCTTTTATAAACATACCCTAGAAGGTTCTGATGATATGCCGGCGCATATTAAATCCACATTAATGGGTTTTTCAGTTTCTATCCCAATCACAGATTCTCAATTAAACTTAGGAATCTGGCAAGGAGTTTATCTTTGTGAGTTTAGAAATCAAGGTGGAGAAAGAAAGCTCATAGCAACAATTTATTCTTAAATTGTATCCATGAATAAAGAAGACCTCTTGCTTGAATTACACCAGTTTTTAAGCCCACAAAGAATAGAGCGATTTGAATCTGTTTTGGCGAACAGAACCCGCCATTTTACAGTAGCTGTAGAGAATATTTTTCAATCTCATAATGCAAGTGCAGTAATGCGAACCTGTGATTGTTTTGGTATTCAAGATCTACATGTAATTGCCAATAGTAATAAATATGCATTGTCTAAAGATGTGGCTATGGGTGCAGAAAAGTGGGTGGATATGCACAGTTACTATAAAAAAGAAAATAACACTCAAGATTGTATCGATCATCTAAAAGCCGAAGGTTTTCAAATTGTAGCGACCTCTCCGCATACCAACGATGTTTTACTTCCAGAATTTGATGTGACCAAAAAATCCGCTTTCTTCTTTGGAACTGAGATTACCGGTTTGTCGGATGTTGTTTTGGGTCAAGCAGATGCTTTTGTCAGAATTCCCATGTACGGGTTTACTGAAAGTTATAATATATCGGTTTCTGCAGCTTTAGTTTTACACGATGTGGTAACGCGTTTGAAAAAGTCGAATATAAATTGGGCTTTATCCGAGGAAGAGCTACTCGACAAAAGAATCGATTGGGCGGTAAAATCCATCAAAAGTGGCCCTCAGGTTCTAAAGCAACTTCTGAATCAGGATTCATAAGTTTTATCCTATGGGAATTGAAATTTGTTTTGAAGATAAATATATGATTGTGGTGAATAAACCCAATAATGTACTAATTCACCATTCTTTTATGGCTAGAAATATGGATGAGGAATCGACTTTGATTGACCTGCTTCAAGAACAGTTGAATCTTAAGTTGTATCCTGTTCATCGTTTAGATCGTAAAACTTCCGGCGTAATTCTATTAGTGAAGAAAAGGGAAGATGTGAGAGTGTTCCAAGACTTGTTTAAACAAAATGAAATTCAGAAAACTTACTATGCTTTAGTAAGAGGGTTTGCACCAGAATCTGGTGTCATAGATTCACCTGTAAAAGGACGTGATGCAAATGTGCACAAAGAAGCAAAAACGGTTTATCGGAAATTGCAGGAAACAGCTTTAGATATTCCCGTACATCCTTATTCCAGTTCTCGCTACAGTTTGTTGGAGCTTAAACCCCAAACCGGTCGCCTCCATCAGTTGCGGATTCATATGAATAAGATCAGCCACCCTATTGTTGGAGATCCTAAATATGGCGATCGTTTTCACAATCGTATGTTCGAAAATGAATTGAATTTTTCCAAGATGTTTTTACATGCTTCAAGCATTCAATTCAAACATCCTTTTATGAAAATAGAACTCATAATAAAGGCGGATTTCCCTGAGGATTGGATGGTGCTTGCCGAAAAGTTTGCTTGGAACTTAGTTGATTAATCTTTTTTTAATTGTTTGTAGGCTAAAGGAATCCCCTCGATAATGTCACCGGCACAAAGCGCTTCTTCAGAGAGTTTTTTTGTTTGAATGTCACCTGCTAAACCGTGTAAATAGACGCCTAAAAGAGTCGCGTCTTGAGGAGTGTAGTTTTGGGCTAACAGGCTGGTGATGATGCCGGATAAAATATCTCCACTTCCGGCGGCAGCCATTCCCGGGTTTCCGGTGCTGTTAAAATAGCAATTGCTGTTCGGGCAATGTATTTGACTGTGTGCACCTTTTAAAACAAAATAAACTTGATGGTTAATGGCAAACTTCCGGGCTTTTTCATGGAGTTCCCAGTCCTTCATCGATGCATTTAAAAGTCGGGCAGCTTCCTTTTTATGAGGTGTTAGTATGCTGTTCTTTGGTATTTTTGAGATCAGCTCATTTTTCGAGGCAATGATATTAAGTGCGTCGGCATCCAATAATAGGGGAGCGTTTACTTCGCTGAGTAATTTAGAAAGCGCATCCATAGTCCTCTTGTTTTTTCCAATGCCCGGTCCTATGCCTATGTTGTGTTTTTCTTTAAAAGGAATCTTGCTTATGTATTCGTTTTCTTCGTCACATTGTGTCATGGCTTCGGGTACTGAGGATTGAAGGATGTTGTATGCACAATTTGGTGCATGGATGGTTAATAAACCAACACCTGTTCTTAAACAGGCTTTTGCCATAAGTACCGTGGCTCCAATCATCCCTTTAGAGCCACTAACGATAAGTGCATGACCATAATCTCCTTTGTGGCTGTATTCTCTTCTGGGCTTATAGATTTTTTTTATGTCGTTCTCTTCTAAGTAGAAATCTTTTGTGTTTGATAGGGCGATGCCTTTTTTAGATAAACCGATATCAATTAGGTGTACTTGTCCAAGGTGTTTTTCATTTTCAGCAATGAGCATTCCTTTTTTTAGCAATTGCAATGAAAGACATACAGAGGCTTTCATAACAGCTGCGTCCGATGTTGTTTTCTTATCCATAAACAGACCGCACGGACTGTCTATTGAAATGGTCCGAGCATTTAGTGAGTTGAGATGATGGATTAATTTAGCCCAGTTGCCTTCTAAAATCCTGTTTAATCCACTGCCAAAAAGAGCATCTACAATGAGCTCGCCTTTTATTTTTTTAAGATCATTTGTGTTTTGAATGGTAATCAGTTTATGATCTCTCGAAAACAGTTTTTCCTGATTGATATTGTCCTCGCTCTGATGGTTTGAGAAATTGATTTTATAACAAGATACCGTGAAGCCTTTCTCATTCAATAAACGAGCTATTGCAAAACCGTCTCCGCCATTGTTTCCCGGTCCACAAACAACAGCAATTGTTTTTTTGTTGGTGTAGTTTTTACAGATCCATTGGGTACATCGGTAAGCAGCACGCTCCATTAAATCAAATGAACTTATGGGTTCATTTTTAATAGTGTATTGATCTAATTCTTTTATTCCCGGAATTGTTAATAGTTTCATGTCAACAAATTTTGGAATCGTGCCGGTTCATTATCAACTGCCTGGCTAATCTTTAAATTTAACAAAAATCAAGATGAATAGACTTGTATTTCTATTTTCATTGGTATGATCTCAGCTAGCTTTTACACAGTAGGGTAGTGATGCCCGATGCTGGCGATATGACAGAAGATGTGTCGCCTTTTTTTGATTGAAAATATAATTGTATTTTGCACTCACTTTATAAACTAAAAAAAACCTTAAAGATGAAAAACTTTACTCTTTTATTCGGAGGGATAATGGCTTCTTCTATGGCTTTAACAGCTCAGAACGTTATCTTATCTGAAGATTTTAATGTTGAACCTACAAACATTGTCCTAGATTTCCCTGAAAATGTTGAAGGTTCAAATTGGGCAAATTGGGATGAGGATGAAATTCCTGATAACAATGGAGAAATGTCTGCTTGGTATTGGAGTGAAAACTCTGTAGCTGCAGCTGACTCTGTTCAAGGTGGAGTGTACATGAGTGTTTCATGGATGGAAGGATTCGCAGAAGGAAATAGAAACTGGCTAATTACACCCGGGATTTACTTAAGTGATGACTCAGGTGAATTAACTTGGAAGTCGGCACCTTATCAAACACCTTTATGGGCTGATGGTTATACCGTTTATATTTCAACAACAGATAATTCAGATTTAAGTTTTACTGAAATGATTGCTCAATTTGGACAGTACTTAGGTTCAAACTCTGATACTGGAGCTACAGGTGACTATTCTCTTTATGATTTTTCTGAAGGTTTTGTTCATGGCGCAGATGGTGAGTATATTGAAGTTGATACAGCAGATTTTACTAGGAATAATGGTGTTTTACGTCCTAATGAGGTGAGTTTGGCAGCTTATGCCGGACAAACAGTATACATTGCATTTGTTCACGATTCAGACGATGATAACATTCTTTTCATTGATGACATTCAAGTAACAGGTAATGGATCTTTGGTTGCTGTAGAAGAATTGGCGGAAGGGCAAACGTTTAAAGTAGGTCCAAATCCAACAGCTGATTTTGTAACGGTATCTTATGAGTTAAACGATTTATCGGATGTGCTTTTTGAAGTTTATGATGTAAACGGAAAGAAAGTTATTGCAGACTATAAAGGAACTCAAATGTCAGGTGCGCACCAGTTTACTTATGACTTAAGCGAATTGTCTAACGGTAATTATTCTGTTGTGTTAAATACAAACAGTGGTATTGCTACAGGTCAGGTAGTGATTCAAAAATAATTTGAAACATTGATATTTATAAAAAAAAGCCTCCCGAGAAATCGGGAGGCTTTTTTTATGCGTTCAAATTAGTGAGCTATTTTTTAATTTTAGCAAGCTTTTTAAATTTGCCTTTCTTTTTCTTTTCAATGATCTGTAGTTCCAATTTGTGCTTTTTCCAATCCCATTTTTCAGGAATGATTAGTTTGTCATTTAATGGTTCAACATCTGCTATATGTCCAGTTGTATGTAAATTGATTTCGGCAATTTCTGTTGGAGCGTTTTCAAGATTGATGGCGTAATATGGATTCGTCCATGCCCAATCGTTTAATACTGTAACGTCTGTAGCTATATCTTTCTCCCCACGCATCAAAACCGTTGGAATGTAGAATTCTTGTTTAGTACCATTTTTAAGAACGACTTCAAATTCTAAGGGCATTGGCATATCACCTTTTTTAAGTAGAATCTGCGTAGCGTTTTCACTCCCATCGATTTCAGAAATAGCGTAGTCAATTGTTTTAATCGTATTCACGAAGTAATCGAAATACCAGTCTAATTCGATTCCACTTTCTTTTTCTACAACTCTTTTAAAGTCGCTAGCTGTAGGATGTTTAAAAGCCCATTCGTCAAAATAGCGAAGTAAAGAGCGCTCTACAATTGTCTCACCAACAATATGGCATAACTGATCTAGTATAACAACTCCTTTAGAATAGGAAGCGGTTCCATATGCCCAGTTGGTGTTAAAATGGTCGGCATGTGTACATAAAGGTTCTTCATATTCGCTTGTTGCAATACGTTTATAACCTCTATAAGATCCGCTGTGTTCATCTTTATAATCTTCGTGGAATAGTTCCTTTTCAATTTTATTTGAAGCGTAAGAAGTAAAACCTTCATCCATCCAAGAGAAAAGACTCTCGTTAGTTCCTAACATACCTTGATACCAACTATGCATCGCTTCGTGTACCGAAACGCCTACCAGACTTTTTAAACTTCTGTGTCCTGTAATTAAAGTGGCCATAGGATATTCCATACCACCATCGCCACCTTGAATGATCGAATAGTGTGAATAGGGATATTTACCAAAGTGCTTATCGGCATATTCAAAAGTTTGGATCATGTATTCACCTAAATGTTCCCATTCTTTGGTTTTTTCTCCTTTTTGGTAGAAGAGGTGAAAGTCTGGGCCTTTGTCGTTTACAACAATGTCGTGTGTGTAATCCGGATCGGCAGCCCAAACAAAATCGTGTACATTTTCAGCTTTAAAGTGCCAATTTAGTTTCTTGGTTGGCGGTAGAATTACATCTGAATATCCATGGCCTATTTCATCTGGATTTTGAAGTATACCGGTAGCGGCTAAGACATACTTCGGATCCATTTGGATACGAACATCAAATGAACCCCAAATGCCATAAAATTCTCTTCCTACATAAGGGTTGGTATGCCAACCATCTTTATCATATTCACACATTTTGGGATACCACTGCGACATAGAATAGTCAATCCCTTCCTTATTCATTCTTCCAGAACGACGAATTTGAATAGGAACTTGTGTTTTAAATTTCATTGAGAAAACTACAGTATCTCCTGGGAGGATGTTATTATTTAGAGTTACATCTAAAATAGTCCCATCGTGTTCGAAGTTTAGCTCAGCACCATTTTGCTTTAAACTTAGAATTTGTTGAATTCCCATTTCATTTTCAGCCAATTTAGAAATTCGATCTCCAACGCGTCTGTCTGGATCAAGGATTGTTCTAGAGCGAATATCCATCATGCTCCCTGGTTGAAAGGCGTTAAAGTATAAGTGGTAAAAAACTTTGTTTAGAGTATCTGGTGAATGGTTAATGAAGGTCAATTCTTGTAAACCATCAAATTGATGATTCTTAGAATCAAAGTCGATATCCATTTGGTAATGAGCTTCCTGTTGCCAGTATGTTTGACTAAAGCCTGTAAATGTTATTCCAAAGCAAATAAGTATTGAAAAAAGTCTTTTCATTCGAATAGATTTTGATTAATTTCGAAGGTAAATCTACAAACTATATTTTTCTTCTACACAAATGGCGGAACAAAGAAAAATTTTGCGAATATTTAAGTTGATAAGCTTGTTGAAGGGGGTAAAGAGAAGGACTCCTCAAGAACTCGCAGATATTCTTGAAATATCAAAACGCACAGCGTATCGCTATTTTATTCTGTTAGAAGAATTAGGTTTTGTAATTGATGTAGATTTCGAAAATCGCTACTTCATTCCTACAGAGGAAGGAGAGGAATACCAATTTACTTTTAATGCTGAAGAGTCTTTATTGATTAAGCAATCCATAAAGAGCTTGTCGGCTAGTCATAACTTGTCGGAACATATTATGAAGAAGCTTCATATGATGAGCGAGCAAGCTCAGATTGGAGAAAATATACTAAATGCAAGTAATGGTTTGAAAATCGAAAAACTTTCTAAAGCAATTCAAGATAAAATTCAGGTGAAACTCTTGAATTATTCTTCTTTAAATTCAAATACTGATTCTACACGTTTGTTTGAACCCATTACTTTTACAACAAATTATACAGGTGTAATTGGGGTGGATGTCGAGAAAGCGCCAGATGAGGCGCGTATTTTTAATATCAATAGAATAGGTCAGGTTGAGTTGTTACAGTATCAGCAGAACTTAGCTTCAGAAATTGAAGTACAACCCATAGATGCATTTGGTTACAAAGGAGAAAAACTTTACGATGTAGCCTTAAAACTAGAGCGCAAAGCTTATTCACAATTAATTCAGTTTTACCCTCAAACAAAGCCTCTCATAAAAGGAAAAACTGATGCTTATATTTTTACGGGTAAAGTTTATTTCTCAGAATATCTTCTTCGTTTTTTAATGGCATTTCCAGATGAAGTAACTATTGTTAGTTCAACTGAATTAACCGAAGAACTGAATCGCTTTAAGCAGTCCTTTTTAGCTTAACGGTAAGCTCTTGTATACTCTTGATTAGCTCTTCGAACGATTCGATCACAAAATATTTTTCTTGAATACTATCTGTGTGGAATTCACAATCCATTACTTCATGAATATTATATTCTAAATGTTGCAGTTCAGATTCGAAGATGTGGTTTGTTTCTCCATAAGAAGACGCTATGCCAGCTCCATAAACTTTTAATTCACCATTCTCTCTTATGAGTCCAAACTCAATGGTAAACCAGTAGATACGTTGTAGTCTTACAAGCATCGCCTCGTCGTTTTTAAATTGTTGTCCTAGTTTTCCAAATTCTTGTGCAAATTTTGAAAATGTAGGATTTATCAATAGTGGAATATGCCCAAAGATATCGTGAAACATATCGGGTTCTTCCAAATAATCAATTTGTTCTCTTTTGCGTAACCAAGTAGAAGAACAGAATTTCTTTTCAGCTAATAAATCAAAGAATTCATCTACTGGGATTAACCCTGGAACAACTTGTATCTCCCAATTTGTATAATCCTTGAAGAAACTGTTCATCTCTTCGAATTTTGGAATGGAATCAGCATTTAAACAGGGCGCTAGCTTTTTAAGGCAGTCCTTATATTCCTTACTTGCTTTTGCTTGTAAATTATTCTCCTGTCTATCAAATAGAAGTTTCCAGACTTCGTGCTCTTCCTGTTTGTAGTTTTCGTAATACTGTTTCATAATTCGGGGAATAAAAAAAAACACCCATCTCCGTAAGGAAATGGGTGTTGGTTATAATTGTATCTATTACCAATTCATCCGTATCCTTAAGGAGTCGGTTTAGAATAATAATAGTAGTATGTGTTTGTTTTGATCATGTTAACCAAAGATACAATTCTTTAAATAGAATTAAAACTAAACAGTGTCAGTAGTTGTCACTAGATTGTACTTCATTTGTAATGCAGAATTAAAACACAAAGATTATGACAACTACTTACGCACTCAGACAAAGCACACATCAGTTTTTACCTTTTGGAATTGATTTTTCTCAGAAAGATGACCATTTAGGTGTTTACAATACTCAAGTGTTAGAAGATCTGGTAGATGGTAAAATCCAAAGAGAGTATTATTTTCAAACTCGAAAATTTGGGAATATTTATTTGTCAGTGGCAAGTAAGTTGGTGATTTCCGATCAAACTTGGAATGCTTTTATGGGGACTTTTACCAAAGATAAAGATGTGGAGCAATTCATCGATGGGATGATTAACAATCAAACGGATTCAGAATTATTGGGTTTAATAGGGAGTAATCTACCTAAATACCCAGATGTTCTTGGAGTGATTATGATGGGCGAAGCTATTTATAATGGATAACAAAAAAAAACGAGCCGAAGCCCATTTTTTTTAGTTTTAAGTGATGAGTTATTGGTTTTGAGTTTTGCCAACAACCAACAACTAGGATCTAATTATTATGCTCAATGACATAATCAATTACTTTTCTCATCAAATGAACTCTATCTTTACCACGTACATTATGAGGATGTCCAGGGTAAGGGAAGTAATCTAGTTGTACACCTTCTTCTACGCATTTTTGTACAAAAGATAAAGAGTGCTGCCAAACAACAACATCATCTTGGCTCCCATGAATCATTAGTAAATCTCCTTTTAGATCTTTGGCTTTATTTAATAAGCTGGTGTTTTTATAGCCTTCAGGATTTGTTTGTGGTGTATCCATAAAGCGCTCAGTATACATCACTTCGTAAAATTTCCAGTCGATAACAGGGCCGCCAGCTATCCCGCACGTAAATACATCTGGATAAGTACACATTAAGTTTGTAGTCATAAATCCACCGTAACTCCAACCGTGAACAGCAATTCTATTGGAATCTATATAGCCAAGAGATTTCAGATGTTCGACTCCTGTGATTTGGTCGCGCATTTCGACTTCACCTAGGTTTCGGAACATGGCTTGTTCAAACTCACGTCCTCTATTTTCAGATCCTCTACCATCTACTGTAAATACAATATAGTTTTCCTGATTTGCCAGGTAGTGCATCCAAAGAGAAGCTCCAGCTAAATTTGTATTATAAATTAATTGTACGCCAGGTCCATTGTAGACATAAACTAATGCAGGATAAGTTTTTGATTCGTCAAAATTAGAGGGTTTAATCATTCTGCAATTAAGCATCGTTCCATCATCGGCTTTAATGGGATACAATTCTGTTTGCGCAATTTCAGTATTTTCAAAAGGATCTTTTGATTGCAGCAGCGTTTTAAGTGAGTTTCCTGTGTGGTCTATTAACTCTATCGTTCCAGGGTTAGAAAGACTTTTGTAGGAGTCTAATAAGAATCGACCATTATAATTAGCTTTTATTCTATGAATCCCCTCAGTTTTAGAAATCATTGTTGATCGAGATGCTTTTAAAGTACTTCTATAAACTTGTGTCTCAAGAGCATTATGGTGTGTTCCTGTTAGAATGACAGAATTCCCATCAAATGCAATGAAATCTTTAACGACCCACTTTCCTCTGGTAACTTGATTCATCAGCTTTCCATCTACAGTGTATCTGTAAAAGTGATCAAAACCATCTCTTTCCGATCTCCATAAAAACTCATTGTCATTTCCTTTAACAAAAAGCATTGGATGAAGTGGTTGAATATATTTTTCGTGTTGTTCTTCAAATAAAGTCTTTATAAAATCACCTGATTGGGCATCATATTTATTCAATTTCATATGATTTTGATCTCTATTCAATACAGCTATGTATATGTATTTATCATTTGGACCCCAGGCAATATTTGTTAAATACTGCTCCTTTGGCTCCCCCGTTTTAAGATAAATAATTTGCTCACCTTTTAAGTCGAAAACTCCTACAGTCACGTTGTGACTTGCCATTCCTGCCATTGGGTATTTGATGATGTTTGCTTCAGCAATTCTAGTGTTAGTGTTTACTAAAGGGTAATCACTAACCATAGATTCATCTTTTTTATAAAAGGCTAATTTGTGTCCATTATTTGACCAAAATGTACCTTTAGAGATGCCAAACTCATACCTGTGAACAGCTTGTCCGTTAATTATATCATTATTTTCATCATTTGTAACCTGTAGTGTTTTGTCATTTGAGTCTTGAACAAAAAGATTATTATTGATGGTGTACGCTAAAGCAATGCCACTTGGAGAAAACTCTTGGTTATTAGCATTTTCATTAATGCTTAAGACCTTAGTTAAAGTATTGGTCGTATAATTATAACAGAAAAATTCATTCTTTTTTTGAAACTTAAAAGTTGATGAATCAATCCATGAAATTCTTGGAACCCTTGTTAAGCTATCTTCATAGAGATGTGAATTTATTGAAGAGAGAGCTATTTCTAGGCGATTTCCTTCTAGGTCAACCATAATTATAGAATTCCCCTCTGTAAAAGAATACTGGTTAGCATCTTTCACCCATTGTAGGCCATTAATTCGTTCAGGAGCAAACTGACTCCATCTTCCTAATATTGCATCACTAAGGCTTAAAGAGTCCTTCTGAGCAAAAGCCATTGAGCAGAGTCCTAATGCTATACTTAAGAGTATTGTTCTCATCTTTTTTGATTTTAAATTGCTTAACAAAGCTAAAAAGCTTTTTGGAAAATACTAAGATCATACCAAGTTCGTTTTAGAATAGATTAGTATTTTAGCCTCTATGAAAATAATACGAGTTTTCTTAATCTTATGCATTTGTGTTCAGTCTTTACTCGCCCAATCTGGAGGAGATAATACCTATGAATTTTTAAATTTAACAAACTCAGCAAGAGTAGCGGCATTAGGTAATGTGTTGATAAATACATTCGATGATGATATAAATCTAGCTCAACAATTACCTTCTCTAAATCATACAGGAATGAATCATCAGTTTTCTGTGAATTTCACCAACTATTATGCGGGAGTAAAGTTTGGGTCGTTGATTTATGGTTTACCATCATCTAAATTTGATAACATTAGTGTCGGATTACAGTATTTAAATTATGGAGATTTTATCCGTACCAATGAGTTTGGGGATGTGATAGGGGAGTTTAGTGCCGGAGAGTATGTTGTTTTTGCCTCTACGGCTATGAAAATTGACAGTTCTTTTTATGTAGGAGCTAGTTTGAAAGCCGTTTATTCTAATCTAGATGCCTATAGTTCTTTTGGGGTTTTAGGAGATTTTTCAGCAACTTACTCATTGAAAAGTGGTCGTATGCTAGCTTCATTATTGATGAAGAATGCAGGGTTTCAGATAAAGACATATGCAAATGAGTCTGAGCCAATGCCATTTGAATTGGTTATAGGTCTCTCTACCAAATTAGAACATTCACCATTAAGATGGTCTATTTCATGGGCACACTTAGAACGATGGGATTTGTCTTATATAAATCCTAGTGAACCTACAATTGATCCTCTTACAAATGAAGAAATATCAGTTAAGTATAATACTCGGGATAAAATCTTCTCTCATCTCCATGTAGGAGGGGAGTTTTTATTTAGTAAAAATTTTAATATTCGATTAGGTTATAACTTTAGACGAAGACAAGAGTTGGCCCTTGATTTATACAAGCACAATGTCGGGTTAACTTGGGGTTTCAGTATGAGGGTAAGTAAGTTCCATTTTAATTATGCACGTGCAGCATATCATGCAGTTGGACCGATGCACACTTTTTCTGTTACTTCAAGTTTGAATAATTTTAAAAGAAAATGAAAGGTATTATAATCGCAATAGATGGTTATTCATCTACCGGAAAAAGCACTTTAGCGAAAGCATTAGCTAAAAAGTTAGCCTATGCATATATTGATACGGGTGCTATGTATAGAGCAGTAACTTTATATGCTCTTAGAAATGGGTTTATCAAGCTAGACTCTATAGATGAAGTGTCTCTTGAGAATTCTTTATCGGATATAGAGATTACTTTTGTTGTTTCAGAAGATTCTAAATCAGAGGTCTGCTTAAATGGTGAGCTTATTGAAGGTGAAATCCGAGGGATGGAAGTGTCAAATAGCGTAAGCTATATCAGCGCAATTCCTGCTGTAAGAGAGTTGTTGGTAGCTCAACAACAACAAATGGGAATTTACAAATGTGTTGTTATGGATGGGAGAGATATTGGTTCAGTAGTCTTTCCTGATGCAGAATTGAAATTGTTTATGACTGCTTCAGAAAGCATAAGAGCTCAAAGGAGATATAGTGAGCTCAACTCTAAAGGTGATCAAGTTTCATTAGAAGAGGTGAGAAGGAATATATCTGAAAGAGATTATAGAGATACTCATCGTGAAATAGCTCCTTTGGTACAAGTCGCAGATGCTTTAGTGTTAGATAATTCTAATCTTACACCAGATCAGCAGTTAGAGTGGGTTTTAGAACGTGTGAGAAATATTACTGTTTAGGAAGTATTATTTTCTCACATGTAGAGTACCCATTTTCATACCAGTCTTTTTGGATATAAACTCCAGCGTGTTTTGGAGACTTAACTTTTTGGCCACTAAGGTTAAAGAATTCTGTGTGGGTTATTTGATTATTTAAGTCAAAACCTTCTTCAATTCCAATAAATGCATCAACATAAAAAGCATGCATTTTATGGGTTAAAAAAGTGTTGTTGAATATTAGTGTATCCTCGCCTGCAGTAATTTGGTAGTAGCCATCACCATGAGCGCAACAGATTCCATCTCCATATTGATCCTCAATAATAAATGTGTAACATGTAGATGTATCAAGAACTAGTTCTATTGATATTAATTCTGCTGCATCGTAATTAACTCCATCTCCAAATGCAATAATATCTCCACTTGAGTTCGCAAGTGACCAATATAGGTCACCTGGGTAATAATCGTTTTGGATTTCAATTTTAATGTCTTTGTGTAGAGTTATTATCTCATCCTCTAGTTGATGATTGACTACGTTGTTAACAAAATTTATATCATCATCAACATTTATGTTAAAGGTAATTTCATCTCCTTCAATATCAAAACTTTCAAAAATTATTGGAAAAAAGGCGTCGTTTGTGGTGCTTCCCGGAGGTAAAAGATAATTCCATTCAATAGTACTGTGATATACAGAATCAACATAAACTTCTATGCCTATGTTGTTTACAAAACTTGAACCTACATTCCCAATGTTAAGATGTGCAAACACATAATCCTGACAATGTATAATTTCGGGGTCTAAAATATTAACGTCAGTATAGTTAAAGCCGTAATTGCAGCTGTTCATTGCTAACTCCCATTCAAGTATTGTGAGTGGGTGGTTGAAGTCAGTAATTATCGTCATTGATCTGTCTGGGCAGACCATTATATAAGTGGGGTAGAAAGGTACAAATGGAGTGTAAGACTCAGGAATTGCATCTAGGTTTACTACTGGGTTTGTTATGCCCCAGTTAGTGATTGTCTCTTGGACTATAGGGTCTGAATTATTATAAACCTCTAAAGAAATAACCTGTAATTGGTCGGTGCCTTCTGGTCCATAATTTTCATAGAAAGCATCTAAATATCCAGCGCCTTCTTGACAAGGTGTACAGTTAACAATGAAAAAATCTAATAGTACAGACTTTCCTTCATCTAAATAATCGTACAAATTGTGTGAAACACCATTTAGATCTGTAAAATCAATGTCAGGTGCTGTTTGCGCAATTAATGAACTGTGAATTATAAATAGTATTGCTATGATTTTTCTTATCATCAAAGTATGATTCTTTACAGTTTGTTTATCAAAAATCGTTCCTATTACAGGTTTTCAATTTTTGGCAAAGTTAACATAATCATTCGTTCGATAGATTTAAGCGGGTTTGCACTAAATGTTCCGTTAAATCTATTGGCTAGTACAGCGTTAATACTTATTACATCATGGTCGAATATTTTTCCGAAGGCATAGATTCCAGCGGTTTCCATTTCAAGATTTGTAATATTTATCTTGTTATGTTCAATGTTTTTACAATTTTCTAATAAATAAGGCTGACTCAGTGCTGTACCGAAAGCCCTCCCTTGAGGAGCATAAAACCCATTCATTGTGAGTGTGATTCCTTGCTTGAATTGATTTTCGTACAACTCGTTCCATAGATAATTTGAACATTGAGCGCTATATGGTTTCGCTAGACGTGGATCCCAATTTGTTGCCAACGAAAATTTAGAACTCAATTCATTTTCAAACAAATCATCATGAAATTTATAATGGTAGGGAATGCCATCTATTCCAATAGCATATTTGGAATATAAAATTTCATCTAGTTGAATTTGATCAGATAGGGCGCCTGTAGTCCCGAGGCGTATGATGTTGAATTTTTGTTTGTCTTTTTTTAGCGTTCTGGATTTAAGGTCTATTGAAGCGAGGATATCTAATTCATTAAAAACAATATCAATATTATCTACTCCTATCCCTGTAGAAATCACACTTACTCTCTTTTCCCCAATATATCCAGTGTGTGTTGTAAACTCTCTACTTGTTTTTACGACTTCAATTTTATCAAAGTGTTTAGAGATAAGTGGTACTCTATTTTGATCGCCAACAATAATAATTGTGTTTGCAATATCTTCAGGGAGAAGTTTTAGGTGGTAAACAGATAGATCTTCATTTAAAATTAATTCTGAAGGCAGAAAATTATCCATATCATCAATTCTTTTGTATTTTAGACCGAAGATTATTTTTCAAATATACAATTATGAATTCAACAACTTACAGCATTTTAGTACCGATTGGTTTTTCAAAACAATCGATGGTTGCCCTCGAACAAGCTGAACGATTAGCTGCTTTAACTAATGGAGAAATAACCTTATTAAGTGTTATAGAAACTTCAGGAATGCTAAGTCGTTTATTTGGCGAAGATGATGAGAGATACACAGATTTAAAATTAGAACTTCAAGGAAAACTTGATCATTTAGCCGAAGAGGTAAGTGTTAGAACTGGTTTGAAAGTTAATGCAATGGCCGCAAAAGGAAAGGTGTCTCAGAAAATCAATGAGGTGGCTGATCTTATTAATGCAAAGCTAATTGTGATGGGGACCAACGGAGCTCCGTCTGAAATTGCAAAAAAAGTGATCGGTTCAAATGCATTTAGAGTAGTAACAACCTCACCTTGTCCTGTGATAACAATTAAAGGTCAAGAACATTTTAAAGGGTGTAGAAACATCATTCTACCACTTGATTTAGAAAAAGAAACTAAAGAAAAAGTATCTCACGCACTTAAGTTAGCACGTTTGTGGAAGGCAACCGTAAAAGTAGTTTCGATTGCTAAGAATAAAGATGTAGAAACCTTGGCCAAATTAAATGCAAATTTAAATCAGGTAAAGAGTTTTATAGAAGATGGTGGAATAGTGACGAGTGCTGTGCTAGTTAAAGCTGAAGGAAGATCTTTATCACAATCTATCTTAGATTACAGTAATGAAAATGAGGGTGATTTGATAATGATAATGACTCAACAAGAAACCGATTTTACTACCCACTTTATTGGTTCTTCAGCTCAATCGATTATATACAATAGTGAGATCCCAGTAATGAGTGTTCGACCTATCGTAACCATCGGAGATATTTACGATTTACCTTAAATAAATCAGACCTCCTTAGTGAGGTTTTTTATGTATGAAAGTTTCAATTATAACAATAGGAGATGAGATATTAATCGGTCAAATTGTCGATACCAACTCTGCGTGGATTGCTCAAATACTTAACGAAATTGGACTTCAAGTACACAAAATTTATTCTATTCCAGATACAGAAGAAGCAATTATCAGAACTCTAGATAGGGCTAGAAAGGTAACCGACATTGTTTTAATTACAGGAGGTTTAGGTCCTACAAATGATGACATCACAAAAAAAACACTTACCAAATATTTTGATGATACCTTAGTCAGAAATGAAGAGGTTTTACTACATATAAAAGACTTGTTTAAGAAATTTGGCATCGATAAGATCAATAGTCTCAATGAGCAACAAGCTGATTTGCCAAGTAAGTGTAAAGTGTTGTTTAATAAAGTCGGAACAGCTTCGGGGATGTGGTTTGCAGAAGGAGAGAAGCATTTTATTTCTATGCCTGGAGTGCCACACGAAATGAAAAGCTTGATGAAAAGTTATGTGCTTCCAGAGTTGCAATCTCGATTTATGTCGGGCGTGATTATTCACAAAACCATTTTAACACAAGGGCTGCCCGAATCAATTTTGGCTGAACACATAGAATCCTGGGAGTCGGCATTACCATCTCCGATTAAATTAGCATATCTGCCCTCAGGGAATAGAGTTCGTTTAAGATTGAGTATTCACGGTGAAAATAAGCAAGAGCTGAAAAGTCTTTTAGAAGATCAAGCACAGAAGCTTCAAGTACTTATTCCCGATCTGATATTTGGTGAAGAAAAAGATCGTTTAGAACAACGCATTGGCGAAATATTAACTAAAATGAATGCGACGGTAGCTACAGCCGAGAGTTGTACCGGAGGGTATTTAGCACATCTCATTACGAGTGTTTCTGGTAGCTCTACCTATTTTAAAGGAAGTGTATTGGCTTACGATAATACGGTGAAAGAGTCTCTTCTGAGTGTGAAGTCATCGACTTTACTAGCTTATGGAGCTGTGAGTAAGCAAGTTGTAGAGGAGATGGCTTTGGGCGTTCAACAGCTCATGAAAGTCGATTATTCACTAGCGACTTCTGGAATAGCAGGACCTACTGGAGGTACGCCAGAAAAGCCTGTAGGTACAGTTTGGACGGCAATAGCCACTCCATTTGGGGTGAAAGCAGTATTGCATCAAATGGGCACCGAAAGATTGTGGAATATAAAACGCAGTGCAAGTGCTGTACTCCTCGATTTATTACACGTTTTAGAATCAGATGATAAAAAAGTAAAATAGTTTTTGTGATTTGAATAAAAGACTTATTTTTGCAATCCAATTTGGAATTAGAGAAAGAACATAATCAGTATAGAGATGTCTAGAGTTTGTAGTATAACAGGAAAGAAAGCGATGGTAGGAAACAATGTTTCTCACTCGCAAAGAAAGACTAAGAGAAAATTTAGCGTGAACTTAATCAAGAAACGTTTCTTCGTGCCAGAAGAAAATTCTTGGATTACACTTAAGTTGTCTGCTTCTGCATTGAAAACGATTAACAGAAAAGGAATTGCTGCAGTATTGACTGAAGCTCGTGCAAACGGGATGGAGTTGAAATAGTAGAATCCATTTATAATATTGAAGTTGCCATAGAAATATGGCAACTTTTTTTGTGCCCTATTTTTTGTAAATTGAATCTAATAATAGAATAATGAATTTTGATTTAATATTATGTTACCTGTTGTTAGAATATTGGTTTTATGGATTCTAGGTGTTTTATTGATTCCATTTATTAATTGTACTTATGATGTTGTTTTAGGTATAGTAATTCTTGCCTCACTATTTTTTATTGGTCAGTGTTCTGTAAAATCATATTCTAATAAATACACCGAGAACTTATTACTCATGATTATCGTTCTTGGTATTGTAAAGCTTTTAAACTTAAATTCTGATAAAACAATTGATCTTAGTCCGTATTACAATCTAGAGAATAGGGTTTTAATAAAGGTTAAGGAGCGATATAAGACTTCTAATTACTATCATAAGTATATTGTAGAGCTAAGTGCTATTAAAGGTGATTCAACGCTTCCAATTCAACAGGACTTCTTATTGATGCAAGCGAATGATTCACTGACTAAGGCTTTTTATCCTGGAGACGAGTTTTGGTGTGATGTGTATTGCACGCAAATAAAGTCCGCTAAACATAAAGCTTTATTCGATGCATCGAAGTATTAGGCATTAAAAGGTATTTCTGAAAACTTATGGTTGAAAAATGAAAACATTCATTTTCTTGAGTCTGATCTTAGTTGGTTTTATTTGATTAAAAGAAAGCAAGTTGAGTGGATTGAACTTCTTCATCGCCAACAATTGAATAATTCTACTCAGCAAATCGTTTCAGCTTTAGTTGTAGGAGATAAGCGAGGGGTTTCAAAAGATATATCTGCTTCCTTTACCAATTTAGGATTAGTGCACACGCTCGCTTTAAGTGGCTTACATATTAGTTTAATCTATGGTATATGTGCATTTGTATTGAGTATACTTCTTAAGTATAAGCCAAAACTACAATCGATTGTTTTAGTCTTTATTATACTCAGTTATGCCATATTAACTGGCTTGAGTCCTCCTGTTATGCGCGCTTCATTAATGTTTTTATTGTATGCTTTTAGTCTTGCCATAAATCGAAGGACAACAGCTTTTAATATTGTTTTTTTGTCGGCATTAATTTTATTGATTTACGATCAAAACTTATTATTCGATATAGGTTTTCAGTTATCTTATTTGGCTGTATTGGGTATCCTGTATTTTTATAAATTCTTTCGAGATTTTATAGAGAAACAAAATTATTTAAAACGATTTATCCTTAGTTTGGCATTAGTTTCTCTTTCAGCACAAGTAAGTGTCGGACTTCTCTCGGTTTATTATTTTCATAGTTTTCCGATTTCTTTTTTATGGGCAAACATCATCATATTACCATTCATAACGATCCTTTTGTACAGTAGTGTAGGATATTTGTTTTTTATAGTACTGGGGTTCCAATTCCAGTTTATGAATGGTTTAATGGATGCTTTAGTCGGAACTTTGCTGTATGTATTATCGATAATAGAGCGCTATTCTTTTTCGCCCATAGAAGTATTCATTTCTCAAGCTGAATTGTATTATTACTATGGCTTAATCATTCTAGTATGTTGGGTATTTCTAGAAAAACAATTAAAGTGGATTTACTTTTTGTATGCCTATGTATTGGTGGGTGTTTTTGGTTTTAGTTATTTCACAGAACCACCAATTAAAGAGCTATTTGTCAACGCTTCAAAGCAAGGTCTAGTAATTTCTATATCGGCTAATAATGAGCAAGTAATTGTTGCTGATGATACAGAATCTATTCATTACTTGTTAGGTGATTATACTTTTAGAAATTCTATTGATTGTGTTGATACAATAGCTCTTGATGGTGAGTTTCAAAACTCATACTCTAAGCTAGAGAATAAGCTCCAACAATGTTTCGATAAGAAACTCCTTGTTTTGTGTGACGAAAATATTAATGCCGATAAAAGACTGAGTATTGATATTTTACTAATGAGGGTGTATAGGCTTGATATTGCTAGAATAAAACATGTGTTTTCTCCAAAAGAGGTTCTAATTGATGCTCGTTTATCAATTAAGCAGAAGCAATACCTTGTAGGTAAATGGCATGAGTTTGGTGTTCTCGCTGTAGATTTAAGAGACACTGTTTACGTAGTGAAGTATTAAGTAAAGATCATCCTAAAAGGAAGGGCTTTCGTAGTAAGCTAATTTAGGTTACATACTCATCTCCTTTTACGAATAATAATTTTGCCTCAACCACTCTCCTAACACAATAGTAAGTGCATGGCTTACATTCATCGATTTGTTATGGCCTTTCATCGGGATGTAAATTGATTTTTCACATTCTTTAAGAAGTACATCATCAATACCTACTTTTTCATTCCCTACAAAAAATACCGACTTTTCCAGAAGTTCAGACTCGTATAAATCGAATGATGGCTCGGCAGTTTCTATTGCGATAAGTTTGTAGTCTTCAGGGATGTGTTCTTTCCAATTTTCAGTGTTACAAAAATACCATTCAACAGCTTTAAAGCTCGTTTGAGCTGTTTTGCGGATGTTACGACCTTTAAACGTTGGATTGTCATCAACAAAAAGAACTTTCTCGCAAGCCATGTTATCTGCCAAACGAAGTACACTCCCAAGGTTGTTAGGGGTATTGAGTTTCCAACATACAATTATAGGGTGCGATTTACTCTTTTTCCCCACTTCACTTTCTTCAAAAAATGCTCTCGATCTAATGTATTCTGCCATGCGACTAATATAGAGATGTTTTTAGAGCTATCCTTATTCAATAATCAATCTCTGGAAAGAAGTTTTCCCTATTGTGGAATGAACCTTTACAATATATAGTCCTGACTTTAGCTTAGAGGTATTGAATGTGTTTTTGTTTGATTGTAAAACTAAGACACCTGATGAATTGTAAATGTTGATGTTGTGAATTTCTTCCCCCTTAATTTCTAGGTAATTACTTGCAGGGTTTGGACTTAAGGTAAGCTCATGGGGCTTAATATTGTCTATTGCTAAATCTTGAGTGTCTAACTTGTAAAGACTTGAAGCGCCACTTGTGTGGGTTTCTGAGCTTAAAAAATATTGATTGTCTTGCTGTGAACATATACCTTCAATTTGTATAGATTCATCAACGTTGAGTACAATTTTATTGAGTGTGCCACTAGAAAATAGCGCATTTTCAAATTCACTTACGTGGACTATAAATGGATTCAGAAACGAATAACCACTTAAAATCAGTTTGTTTGTTATTGTATTGAAGTCTGCTCCAGTGATTAAACCAGAGGTTTCTAGTTGATCTATTTTAATTGTGGTGTAAGTACCCGGTGTTTTTGATAAACTGTAAACATTAGACTTTGCGTCAAGCCAATTTTTAGTAAATATGTACAAACTATCTCCTCTGCTAATTAAAGCTTCAGCATCAAAGTTATGTGCATAAATTTGATTAGAAAAGTTAGTTTGATCTGCATAAGATAAATCTATAATTTCTGCATTTACAGTATCATTGGTGAAGTATTCTTTTAGGCATAAAAAAAGAGCCTATCATGTGATAGGCTCTTTTATGTTTTAAAGTAAAAACTTGTATGCTTAGATTGCTCTAACGTTTACAGCGTTTAAACCTTTTCTTCCTTCTTGTAATTCGAATTCAACTGCATCACCTTCGTTAATCTCGTCAACTAAACCAGTTACGTGTACGAAGTATTCAGTTTTTGATTCTTCATCTACAACAAATCCAAATCCTTTAGATTCGTTGAAAAACTTTACTGTTCCTTTGTTCATGATGGTAGAATTAAAGTACTTTAACGTTAACTGCGTTTAAACCTTTTCTTCCTTCTTGAAGTTCGAATTCAACCGCATCACCTTCGTTAATCTCATCGATTAAACCAGTTACGTGTACGAAGTATTCTGTCTTAGACTCATCATCTACAACAAATCCAAATCCTTTAGATTCGTTGAAAAACTTTACTGTTCCTTTGTTCATAATACTGAGATTTAAAGTGCTTTAACGTTAACAGCGTTTAAGCCTTTTCTACCTTCTTGTAATTCGAATTCAACTGCATCGCCTTCGTTAACCTCATCGATTAAACCCGTAACGTGTACGAAGTATTCTGTTTTTGACTCGTCGTCTACGATAAATCCAAATCCTTTAGATTCATTGAAGAACTTTACTGTTCCTTTGTTCATAATGTAATGTGTAATGTGTAAATTTTAAAGTGCAAAGATACTGTTAAATATTAGATAATCAGTTTTTAATAATCTTTTATTGATAATTACCGATTATCTCTGTGCTCATTTTAGTTCGATATTTAGTCGAAAGTTTTGTGTGAATCTGCTACCAGTCTGTTTATTTCAGTCATTTCCTCTTCCGTAAGATTTCTCCATTCCCCATAAGGAATATCTAAGTTTACGTTCATTATGCGAATGCGTTTTAGCTTGTAGACCTCATAATTTAAGTAAGCACACATCTTTCGAATCTGTCTGTTGAGTCCTTGAGTAAGCGTTATTTTAAAGTAAAACCGATCAATTTGTTCTACTTTACATTTATCAGTAATCGTATCAAGAATAGGTATTCCATTCCCCATTTGTTCGATAAACTGTTTGGTAATGGGTTTGTTTACCCGAACTTCGTAAACCTTTTCGTGATTATTTCTAGAGCGAAGAATCTTATTGACAATCTCTCCATCACTCGTTAAGAAGATCAATCCTTCACTCGGTTTGTCTAATCGTCCAATAGGGAAAATGCGTTGTGGGTGATCAACATAATCAACAATGTTATCCTTTTCGGTTTCTACATCCGTAGTACAAACAATGCCTCTTGGCTTGTTTAATGCAATATAAACATGCTTCTCTTCAGGTTTCGAAATCAACTCACCATCTACGTGTACTTCATCACCTGGAGCAATTTTAGTTCCTTTTTCGGGAACTTCTCCATTAATGGTAACTCTACCTTCTTCAATAAGTTTGTCAGCACCTCTGCGTGAGCAGTAACCTACTTCACTAAGGTACTTGTTGATTCTTTTAAGCTGTTGTTCCTCCATCTTAATTAAATGCGCTTAATTCGTACCTTTTTCTTTTTAAGCTTACTGTTGTTGAGTCTAGCGATAAGGTCGTCAGCTTTATCATCGGGTACAGAAACAAAAGCACAATCTTGCTTTAATTCTATGGTTCCTAGCTCATCGCCCACAAGACCACCTTGTTTGAAAAATAAGCCTGCAACATCACCTTTTGATATCTTATCTTTTCTACCACCCGAAATAAATAGGGTAGTTCGTCTGGTAGTTTCTGGAGGTAAGACTTTAGTAAGTTTTTCTACTTCTAAATTCTCTATAAAATCAGGAAGCTTTTCTTCACTCCAATGGATTACATAAGCTGTACCTCCTTTGTTCATTCTAGCAGTACGACCATTTCTGTGCGTAAACTCTTGCTTGCGAAGAGGGAGGTGGTAGTGAATAATGAACTTTATTTCGGGTACATCAATTCCTCTAGCCGCTAAATCGGTTGCGATTAAGAGTTGATGGGTCCCATTGCGGAATTTTATCAAGGCTCTTTCTCTGTCTTTTTGTTCCATTCCGCCATAAAAACATCCGTGATTAATGTTGTTTGCAGTAAGGTGTTCGCTTACACGTTGGATGGATTCTTTAAAGTTACAGAAGATAATTCCAGGTTGATTACCTAAGTGATCGATTGCTTGTACTAGCGTCTCCATCTTATCCTTAGAAGGGGAGATGATTGCTTTAACTTCTAATTGAGATTCTGTTTCTTTTAAGAAATTAACATAAACTGGATCTTTTAAGCCTACAAATTTAGGAATGCGCACTTTTTGAGTCGCCGAAGTCAAGATCTTCTTTTTTAGCTTAGGAAGCCTAGAGCAGATATCTGTCATTTCAGTTTCAAAACCTACCTCTAAAGATTTATCAAATTCGTCTAAGACTAAGGTTTTGATGTGAGAGGTCTTAAAAGTATCTCTTCTGATATGATCAGCAATTCTTCCAGGAGTTCCAACTAATACAGCTGGGCGGTGTTTTAAGTCAATCTTATCTTTAGAGAAAAGACGACCACCGTAAACTACAGAAGTTTTGTGTCCGGATCCCATTTCTCGAAGTACTTGCTCAATCTGTATCGCTAGCTCTCTTGAGGGAGCTACGATCAAAGCTTGAACTTCTTCGCATTGAGAGTATAATTCTTCAATGATTGGGAGTAGGAAAGCTAAAGTTTTACCTGTTCCTGTAGGAGATAGTAAAACAATATCCGAGCAAGATTGAATCGCTAGTTGCGCTTCTTCTTGCATTGGATTTAACTTTTCAATACTTAATTTATTAAGTATGCTCTCTTGACTTTTTATTGTTTGCGACATGGCACAAATATACTTTAATTCGTTTTCCCGTTGATGGGCAAAAAAAATCCCTTTCCGCAAATGCGAAAAGGGATTTATAGATATAACTATAGACTAGTGGTTACAAGCCTCAGTATGAACGTGACCTTCAGTCTTCTCCATTTCTTCTGCAGTAGCTTCTCTTACTTCAATTACAGAACCTGTAAAGTGTAAGTCTTGATCTGCTAATGGGTGGTTTACATCCATTGTTACAGTCTCTTCGTTAATAGAAACAACTTTGGCAGGTACAACTTGACCATTTTGGTCTTGTAATGGAACGATATTGTCAACTGCAATTTCGTCAATCATTTTACCGTCTTGCTTAAACATGTCTTGAGGTAATTCAATGATAGCATCCTCAGATCTTGTTCCGTACGCATTTTCAGATTTGATACCGAAAGAGAACGTTTCACCAACATTTAAGTCAACTACTTGTGCTTCAAATTCAGGAATCATTTGGCTTACGCCAGACATAAATACTAAAGGTTCTTTCCCTTCAGTTGTCTCAATCATTTCACCTTCTGCATTATTTCTAAATAACTTATAGTCAATAGAAATGATTTTGTTTGTTGCTTCACTCATGTGATTAAATTTTTTGCAAAATTACATTTATTAATAATAACTGAAAAGAATTAGTCAGTTTTTAATTTACTCTACTGATTATTTGCGGGTTAGCATATTTTTTAGTATTATGGTGATACTAAAATGATATCATATGAAAGCAGAGAAGGAAATTAGAGGAAGTAATGGTTACGCGGTTTTAGGAATGCTAATCGTATTAACATGTTTGATGATACTGGGTATTGTATCTTCTGAGAATGAATTATTTTTGGTGATGTTACCATTCTTGATAGCTATCGGTAAAGGGTTTTTTACAGTAAATCCGAATAGCTCTAAAGTAATGGTGTTATTTGGTGCCTATAAAGGAACGGTAAAAGAAAATGGATTCTTTTGGACAAATCCATTTTACACAAGACAAAAGATTTCCTTAAGAGCGCGAAACTTTGATAGTGAGCGTGTAAAAGTGAACGATAAGATTGGGAACCCAATTTTAATTAATGTGATTTTGGTTTGGAAGGTAAAAGATACTTTTAAAGCTGCTTTTGATGTAGATCGTTATGAGGAGTTTGTGCGTGTGCAAACAGATGCAGCAGTACGTAAATTAGCAGGGTCATATTCTTATGATAATTTTGATGATGCGCAAACAGAGGTGACTTTGAGGTCGGGGATGGACGAGGTGAATCATGCTTTAGAAGATGAGCTTACTGATCGATTAGCTATAGCAGGAATAGAAGTGATAGAAGCACGAATAGGCTATTTGGCTTATGCGCCTGAGATTGCTAGTTCTATGTTGAAACGCCAACAAGCAGTAGCGATTGTTGCAGCACGAAAGAAGATTGTAGAAGGTGCAGTATGGATGGTTGAAGACGCCTTGCAGAAGTTGTCAGACGATAAAATAATTGAATTTGATGATGATAAAAAGGCGACGATGATAAGTAATTTAATGGTCGTTTTATGTGGAGATAAAGAGGTTACCCCTGTAATTAATACGGGTACACTACACGCATAACTATGAGTAATAAAAAATCATTCGTACTCAGGATAGATCCTGAAACTTTCAAGCAAATTGAAAAATGGGCTGCAGACGAATTTCGCTCTGTAAATGGGCAATTGGAATGGATGATAAGTAAAAGTTTGAAGGATACGAAGCATTTGAAAACGAAGAAGAAATATGAAGAGATTTCGGATAAAGATTAATCTTAATTTATAAAAAAAAAACATGGACAAGTGGGAATATAAATTGGTGAAATTTTACAAATTAGGAGGTATGTTCGCTTCTAATACAGTGAAAGAAGAACAGCTTAATTTATTAGGCGATCAAGGTTGGGAGTTTGTAAGTATGGATCAACATAAATATATTTGGGTTTTTAAAAGACGAAAGAACAAATACTAGTTTACGGTCTAAAGAGACACTGAGATGTGTATTTTTTGTGTTTAAACCATTTGTAATTCTATTGAAAAGATAGTTATACCTTTGCGCCATGGCGATAAAAGCACTTTTAATAACTCCTCCTTTTACACAGCTGAATACTCCCTATCCAGCTACGGCTTATCTCAAAGGTTTTTTAGATACTAAAGGGGTTGATACATCTCAATGCGATTTAAGTATTGAGTTGTTTACAAAAGTGTTTACCAAAGACTTTATTGCAAGAATATTTCAGGAGGCTGAAACGAATCAAAGCTTTGAGTTTCCTTTAGTTTGGGAACAAAAGGAAGAATATATCGCCAAAGTAGATGTAGTGATAGCCTACTTACGCCGTCAAGAAGTTACGGCTGCTTATCAAGTCCTACATCACGGTTTTTTACCTCAAGCACATAGATGTTTGAATAAAAAGGAGGAAGACTTGGATTGGGCTTTTGGGAATTTAGGTGTTCTAGATAAGGCCAAGCACATGGCAACACTTTTTGTTGAAGAGTTGGGAGATTTTATTAGAGCCAATGTAGATGAGTTTTTCTCTTTTACCCGCTATGCAGAACAAATAGCGACTTCGGCAAGTAGCTTTGATGAAATAGAGGAGTACTTGTCTTATCAACCAACCATGATTGAGGAAATGCTTTTACTCATATTAATGGGTAAATTAGATGAGCATGAACCCGATTTAGTCTGTTTTAGTATTCCTTTTCCTGGAAATTTATTTGCAGCACTCAGGTGTGCTCAGTTTATAAAAAAGCGTTTTAAAAAGATGAAAGTCGCCTTTGGAGGCGGTTATTGCAATACAGAATTGCGTTCATTAACCGATCCAAGAATTTTTAAATTCGTCGATTTTATTAGTCTCGACGACGGAGAAGGTCCTTTATTGAGGATTACACAGTTTTTATCTGGAGAGATAGAGAAGTCAGATTTGGAAAGAACTTTCATTCTCGAAAAAGAGAAAGTGGTTTATCAAAACAAGATTCCTATTACGATTTTCCATCACAAAGATTTACCTGCGCCAAGTTACAAAGGGTTAAAGCACGATGCCTATTTGTCATTTTTAGATGTGATGAATCCCATGCACCGATTGTGGAGTGATGGACGTTGGAATAAACTGACCATTTCACACGGTTGTTATTGGAAGCAGTGTTCTTTTTGCGATGTATCCCTAGATTATATTGGAAACTATCAGAATACAACTGCTGACGATTTGGTGAATAAAATTGAAACTATAGTTGCTGAAACAGGAACCACAGGTTTTCATTTTGTCGACGAGGCGGCTCCACCAAAAATGCTTAGAGCTTTAGCCGAAAAATTGATTGAGCGCAAAGTATATATTACTTGGTGGACGAATATTCGTTTTGAGAAAACTTTTACAGCCGAATTATGTGCGCTTATGGCGAAGTCTGGTTGTATCGCAGTAACAGGTGGTTTAGAAGTTGCTTCAGATCGACTGTTGAAGAAAATGAAAAAGGGAGTTGATATTGGCCAGGTAGCTCGAGTTGGTAAATCCTTTTCGGATAATAATATTATGGTTCACGCTTATTTGATGTATGGTTTTCCAACAGAAACTGATCAAGAAACCATCGATTCGCTTGAAGTTGTTCGTCAGTTATTTGAGAGTAACTGTATCCAATCAGCTTTTTGGCATCAGTTTACTACAACCGTGCACAGTCCTATTGGTCAAAATCCAGAAAGTTTTGGAATAGAAATTACGGGCCCTGAATTTAAAGGTTTTGCTCAGAATGATTTACTTCACACTGATTCTCTAGGTGCAAACCATAACGACTACCGCGAAGGTTTAAACTTAGCTTTGAATAATTACTTAAATGGGGTGGGATTTGATTTGGACTTGCAAGAATGGTTTGAGTTTGAAGTAGCGGAAACTCAACATCCAGATAATTTAATTACTTCCTTTATCTAGTAGTTTAATTTTTTAGCATTTTAGTTAAAAAACTATAGGTAGATTGTTCAACGACATCAATTGTTCCGTCTGTTGTAGAAATAAATTTGACCTCTTCTAAGAGTTTGTCAATATCGGAATCTGTGCAGTTAAATTGATTGATGCATTTTAAAATCTTTTGAAGCCTCTGATAATCATTGTCTAACTCTAATTCTTTTGACATTTTTTTTAGTGTCAGTTTATCAAATTTAGATTCAATAAACTCCTTCTCCTCATCGGTTACATTCTGATTTGAATTTGCAGCATACAAGAGTAGGTAAGCCTTGAATTCCTTTTGAGACCATTTGGTTGTAGATTCATTCATAATAACATGTTTAAAGTGTTTATATTCAGCTCATTGTAAATTTAAATAAATTATTTTAATAATACTTTATTATCTTTCTTCATCCTCCATAAAATATGGTCAATCCAAAAGTCTTCTTTTATTTCGTCTGGATTATACTCAGCTTTCAAATCGCCATCATAATATTTAGCTAGTTGCTGCCATAGCAAAGCAGTAAATCCATTCCGGTAATCTTTTATAAGTTGATATGTGTTTATTCCTGTTTCGTGATGGATAAGCTTAATTAAAATTCGGCCTTCAGATCGTGTGAGTTTTTTTAATTCTTTTGTAAAATTATCTTGTAACCATTTGTCGTGAAGTTTAGCTATTTTCCTCTTTTCTCTCCTTGTTTCTACATAGTTAAAATCGTCTTCAATTTCTAATAATTGAATTTTAGCCTTTAATGCATAGGGATGTACTTTGTGTACCTTTCGACGTAAATGGTAGTATCTCGAACGTTCTTCTGGACTTAAATTTAAAGGAGTCACCGTAATTTCTTGGAGTAACTCAATAGCTATTTTTTCACCATTAATTAATGTACTGTCAGGAATTTGCCCTACACAAATAGAAGTATATAAAAGATTTATCAATAGTATAGATCGGTTCATTCATTAAAATTAAAAAATTATATTTGCCTGTATACCCCTAAGATGATGAAAAAACTATTATTCTTACCCTTAATTATACTTGGCTTATCACTAAGTGTTGTTAGCTGTAAAAAAGATGAACCCAATGGTGAGGAACCTGAGGTAGTTGATAGTTTACTGCTAAACACAAAGATTTTATTAGAAGTTGAAGGTTTTGAAAACCTTGACGGTAATCTGGCTATTGCGATTTATAATAATTCTGAAACCTTTAATTCTGAAACAGAGTTTTACATAGAAGCTGCTTTTACTGTTGACGAAAGCTATATGAGTATCGTTATTGATAGCATGGATGCTGGAACTTATGCCATTAGTATTCTTCACGATGAAGATGAAAGTGGTGATATGGAAATGGGTGGGTTCTTAAATTTAATTCCTCAAGAAGGTTTTGGTTTTTCGAACAACCCTGTAATCGGAATTTCTGAACCGAGTTTTTCCGATTGTAAGTTTGCTATCGATGAAGGACAGGCGGTATCTGTGCCGATTACTTTGATTTATATGTAAGTTGTTTTTGAGCGCTTTTGTTAAAAGTACTGAATTTCATTTAACCCAAAACTAGCATTACGTCATAGGTATTGGTAGTTTAATCTCTTTTTTCAATATCTTATTAGGCCCAAAATTAAAAGTACTCCATCCTTTATTGGTCACTCTTGCATTATTTGTTTTCGTATTTCTTTTGTAATGCATTGAGGAAATTTCGTAAGTATTGATCCAAGCAATGTCTGTAGGATGTATGATCTGGTTTTCTGAAAAAGGCACTCAATTCATGTTTGCTTATTTTTTTATTTATCAAAGCAAAAAGTTCTAAAATGTCATCGGTTTTTAAATTCAAAGCAATTTTTAGTTTCTTAAGGATCATGTTATTGCTTAAAGGATCTTCGGGCTCTGGTAGAGGATCTTCTCTTTTTCCACGTTTTTCAATGATTAAACCATTGAGGAAAATAGCCAGCTCTTTATCTGTAAGTGCAATTAATAAAGGGTCATCCTCTTTTTTTAACCAGTTACACACATCCGATTTCTGCACATTATGGTTGGCTGTTTTGAAAAGCGAAATCATTTGGAAATCACTAAAGTTAAATAGGTAACGAATGCGTCTTAGGATGTCATTATTAGTCATATGTTTTTATTCCTGTTGTTTTGATTCATCACTTTTTAATAGATGATTCATCTATCTCGATTTTAGACTTAAATCGTTTATGGATTAATACATCCAGTATTTATCTATCAAGTAAATCAGTGAGGTCATACTGGCAGCACCAAGAACTAATTCACGTCTATTTACTTCTTCAAAAACATCGTTGTCGGAGTGGTGGTGGTCAAAATAGCGTTGGGAGTCTGGAGACAAGCCAATCAAGCAGATTTTGCCATCTTCCAATGGATTGATATCTACCCCAGCAAAGCCCATTTTAAATTCGTGAATTCCATAAGGTTCAAAGAGGTCTTTCCATTTTTTTATGGAGTTCAATTGCTCCTCAGTTCCTTTTACAGAAAAACCACGAGGTGAGAATCCTCCGCGGTCACTCTCGAGTGCCATCAGGTGTTTTTCATTTTCGGCTGCAGCTCTTTCTGCATAAGTTTTACCCCCTCGATTTCCATTTTCTTCATTGATAAACAATACTACTCGAATACTGTGTTTAGGTTGAATGTTTAGCTTTTTAAGTATGTGTAAAACTTCAATAGATTGCACCACACCAGCGCCGTCATCGTGGGCGCCTTCGCCCATATCCCAAGAGTCTAAATGGCCTCCAACAGTTATATATTCGTCTGGAAATTCAGAACCTTTAATTTCTCCAATTACATTATGAGAGATTTTATCGGGATAGCTTTTGCAATAGGATTTAAGGTTGAGTTCTAAATGATCGTATTTAGCAATATTCTCACTTAAATATTCAGCTCCATTTGTGGAAACCGCAAAAGCAGGAATAGAATCCGTACCTTCTTCATAACCCATACTTCCTGTGTGTGGGAAATCATCTAAACGCACGTTCATCGAACGAACTACAACGGCAATGGCACCTTTTTTAGACGCCTCCATAGCTCCCGCATATCGCTGATCTACGCAAGAACCATAAGCAGAAAAAGTACTTATCTTTTTAGGATCCATTGGTCGGTTGTAGAAGATGATTTTGCCTTTAACGATACTGTCTGCGAGATTGTTTACCTCCTCTATAGATTGAACTTCAATAACATCTCCTTTAATAAATTGATTCATTCCCGTAGCCACCGAGCCACCTAAAGCACATACATCGAGTGTGTTTTTTCCTTTCTCATTGTAAAAGTAAGCGCGTTCTTTTCGACCTCTTTCCCAATGTGGAACCATTATTTCTTGCAGATAAACGGTGTCTAAGTCTAGTTTTTCAAGTACTCTTTGCCCCCATGTTACTGCGGAATCAGCTTGTTCCGAACCACTTAATCGAGGTCCAATTTCTTTGCAAAGCTCACGAAGGTTTTCATATGCCTCACTTTCGGTTAGAGCGATATCGTATATATCACGAACTGTTTTGGAGTCTTGAGCTTGAAGACTTATTGTTAGTAAAGCGAATAAAAAGAGGGAAAGTCGTTTCATTGAATTTAAATTTTCTCAAATGTAGTGATTCAGTTTTCAAAAGAAAACAGTTTTAAGTTTTGGGTTTTAAGTGTTGAATTGCAATTATTCATTTTCAAATTCTCAAATCTTCAAATTGTATTTTCATTAAGCTCTCGTATCTTTAAGGCAAATTATACATGTATGAAAATTGTATCTATAGAAACGGGGAATTTTAAATTGGATGGTGGAGCTATGTTTGGTGTTGTGCCCAAGAGTTTATGGCAGCGAACTAATCCAGCTGATGAGAATAACCTATGCCCATGGTCTATGCGTAGTATGTTGGTAGACTATGGCGACCGTAAAGTTTTAATCGATAATGGAATAGGGGATAAGCAAAGTGAAAAATTCTTTGGGCATTTCCATTTGCATGGCGACGATACTTTATTGAAATCACTGGCTAGTAATGGCTATCATCCAGACGATATAACGGATGTGTTTTTAACACATTTACATTTCGATCATTGTGGTGGTGGTATTAAATACGACGAAAAAGGAGATTTAGTTCCCGTATTTAAAAACGCTACCTACTGGTCTAACGAGGCACATTGGAATTTAGCGACCAATCCCAACGATAGAGAAAAGGCTTCTTTTTTGAAAGAGAATCTTATTCCAATGAAAGAGAGTGGACAGTTAGATTTTATTAAAACCGATGGAATTTTCTTACCAGGATTCGACGTTCTTTTTGCCGATGGACATACGGAATCTCAAATGATACCTCATATAGAGTATCAAGATAAAACGATTGTTTTTGCTGCTGATTTATTGCCTTCAGTAGGACATATCCCTTTGCCCTATGTTATGGGCTACGATACGCGACCCTTATTAACCTTGCAAGAAAAGAAAGTCTTCTTAGAAACGGTAGCTGCAAAAGGGCATACCTTGTTTTTAGAACACGATTATTACCAATCTTGCTGTACTGTAAAACAAACCGAGAGAGGCGTAAAATTGGACGAGACTTTTCAGTTTGAAGAACGGTTTCTGTAAAACCTCTGTAGTTCCATAAAAGGACAGTCAACCAATAACCATAAACGAATAACAAAAAAAAGTGCACTATAAATTCTCTTACACCCATCCCCATCGTCATTTTATCGATATAGAAATGCGTGTTTCTGAGCACAAGGAAGCTGAGCTTATTTTGCAATTACCTGCTTGGAGACCTGGAAGGTATGAGCTTGGGAATTTCGCTAAGAATATTCAGTCTTTTAAGGTTACAGATGCAGCTGGAAATCCTTTAAAATTTGAAAAAATCACTAAGGACGCTTGGAAGGTTTCTACTCCCAATACATTAGATGTTATCGTGAAGTATAATTACTACGCCAACGAACTAAACGCGGGTTCGACTTATGTAGACGAACAGCAGCTGTACGTGAACCCTGTGAATTGTTGTTTGTTTGTGCCTAATAGAATGGAAGAGGCCTGTGTTGTAGATTTAGAAGTTCCAAATGATTACCGAATTGCTTGTTCTTTGGAACAACATAAATATCAGTTAAAAGCCAATAATTTTGATGAATTGGTTGAAAGTCCTTGGATAGCCTCGGTTTCGTTGCAACACAATTGTTATAAAGTTGAAGGGATTGAGTTTCATATTTGGTTTCAAGGGGAGTGTAAGCCCGATTGGGGTAGAATATTAAAAGATTTTGAAGCTTTTACAATCGAGCAAATAAAAGATTTCACCGCTTTTCCTGTTTCAGAATACCATTTCATTAATCAGATATTACCTTATAAAGCGTATCACGGAGTAGAGCATACGGCAAGTACCGTAATTTCTTTAGGTCCTGGATCGGAGTTGATGGGCGATAAAATGTATGAGTCATTATTGGGCGTTTCATCACACGAATTGTATCACACTTGGAATGTCAAACAAATACGTCCGAAGGCACTTTTACCTTACGATTATACCAAAGAGAACTATTCTCGCATGGGTTATTTGTACGAAGGTGTGACTACCTATATGGGCGATTTGTATTTAAAGCGCTCTAAAGTCTTTTCTGACCAAGAGTTTTATAAAACGCAAGAAGAAAATCTACAAAAGCACTTTCATAACGGAGGACGACATAATATGTCTGTTGCCGATTCTAGTTTCGATACTTGGTTAGATGGTTATCTAATGGGGATTCCAAATCGTAAAGTTTCCATTTATACCGAAGGAGCTCTTTGCGCTTTAATGCTCGATATTCATATGCTTAATAAAAGTGGAGGGCAAGTATCCTTACGTAATATGATGACCAAGCTTTATAGAGAATATGCTTGTAAAGGAACGGGCTTGAGTGAAGAGGAATATATCCACGAATTGATCGCCTTTGGTGGTGAGAAGGCTTTGGCGATTGTAGAAAATCATTTGTACGGAACCCAAGATTTTAGGGCTTCATTAAAGGAAGCCTTGGCTTTGGTTGGTCTACAGATTCATGAACAAGAAAATAGTAATGTTTTAGCTTCTAAATTGGGTGTGAAGGGATTGATTCAAAAGGATGGATTCCACATAAAACATGTGCAAGTAAGTTCTGTAGCCGATCAGTCTAAAATTGCTGAAGGAGATGTTATCCTCACAATTGATGGGGCAGAAATCAACAAAGAACTCTTGCAGTCATTAAAATTAAAAGACGCTATTGTCATGAGCCTAAAAAGAAGGTTTGAAACGATCGATGTAGAAGTATCACTTAAGATGAAGTCATATTATCCAAACTATAAAATTGTGGAACTGGACAGTGTAAGTAATCAGCAGAAAATGCTCTTTGCTAAATGGTCAAATTCCTAAGAAAAAAAGCTCCTTTTGGAGCTTTTTTTAGGAATAATTTTAAACCTGTTATCTTCAACTTTAAACTATTTAACCGCAATCATTGATATTTCCACATTCACATCTTTAGGTAAACGAGCCACTTCAACGGTTTCTCTGGCAGGAAAGTCTGAAGTGAAATATTGAGCGTAAACGCTATTTATATCTGAAAAGTTATCCATGTCGGAAATAAAGATGGAAGTCTTAATCACATGATCGAAAGTCATTCCATCCTCAGCTAAAACCGCTTTCATATTGGTCATCACTTGATGTGTTTCGGCTTCAATAGTAGCCATAACCAATTTGTTAGTTTTTGGGTCAATAGCAATTTGTCCAGAGGTATATAAAGTGTTCCCCGAAAGAACGGCTTGCGAATAAGGTCCTATAGGTGCAGGTGCATTAGGTGTTTCTATAATAGTCTTCATATTATTGTTTAGTTTTGTAGCTATTGCAAGGCTAATATAAGAAACACACATTTCATTAATACATGAAAGTCCTAATTATAGACAACTACGATTCTTTTACCTATAATTTGGTGCACTTAATTGAGTGTTTTACCGAGAATTACGAGGTGTGGCGAAATGATGAAATAGATTTTAATCGGGTTGCGGAATTCGATAGAATCTTACTTTCACCCGGCCCAGGTTTGCCAAACGAGTCAGGGCAAATGCCTGAACTCATCAAACAATTTGTCAAGGCTAAACCAATTTTAGGAATTTGTTTAGGTTGTCAAGCTTTAGGAGAATACTTCGGAGCAGAATTATTCAACATGAAAACTGTGAAACACGGTTTGCAAACGCCAATTTCCATTGTCGATAATTCTTATTTATACAAAGGCATTGCTTCTGAAATAGAAGTTGGGCGTTACCATTCCTGGGCTTTAAATCTAAAAGACGCTGAAAGTCTTGTTGCTACAGCTTTTGATACCGATAATGTTTTAATGTCCTTTCGTCATTCTACCTTACCGATTTATGGAATTCAGTTTCACCCAGAGTCGATAATGACTCTAGAAGGTAAGCAGATTATCAAAAATTGGATAGGCTAATTGAATATTAAATTAATAATTGTGAACTGCAATTTGTAAACCGTAAACTGCCAACTGTTTTACTATCTTTGCGCATTATTAAAACCCATCTATGAAACGAATTATCGTTCACATTTGTTTAGGCTTACTCTTTTTAAGTGGTGTAGTGTATGCTGCATTACAAGGTTTAGATTCAATGACTAGACATGGTGAAACCATTCTCGTACCCGACATGCGTAGTTTTTCTATTTATGAAGTTGACGATACGCTGACTGCCTTGCATTTGCGTTTTTCAGTAGTAGATTCAGGTGCTTATAATGCAGATTATCCTAGAGGTTCTGTAATAGAACAATTACCTAAAGCAGGTTCTAGGGTGAAGAAAAATAGAGAACTTTATTTGACGGTAAATCCGAAGAACGTGAGTTTAATTTCACTTCCCGATTATACCGATAGGTCTTCACGTCAATATATTTCTGAATTAAAGGCGAAAGGATTTAGAATTGGAAAATTTATCTATAAGAACGATGAGCATGCAAATGTGGTTTTAGGTGTTAAATACTTAGGGCAAACCATAAAAGTAGAGGATAAGCTGGAAAAAGCTACAAAGCTAGATTTGGTACTCGGAAATGGAAAGGGAATACAGTTTGATATGCCCAATTTGATTGGCTTATCACATAAGAATATGACTTCCAGATTACAAAATTTATCTCTAAATATTGGAGAGTTTTATTACGACGCTTCGGTGATAGATACCGCTAGTGCCTTTGTGTACAAACAAAGACCAAAAGAATCGACTGAAGAAGTTGGTTTAGGAACCTTTGTGAAATTGTGGTTTACTGAGGATAGCTCAAATATGGTGGTCGACACCTTAGCGTTAATGCGTCAGGATAGCCTGAAAGCAAGATTAGATAGTATCTTAAACGATTAAGATGAAGGAAAAAGAAGAAGAGGAATTCGAAAAGCCAATCGAAATTGATGGTGAAATTGCTTATGAGCATCACAAACAGATTGTTGATGACAAACAAGTTACCATGCGGATTGATAAATTCGTTTCCAGTCAAATTGCCAACATGACGCGAAGTAAAGTGCAGAAGCTCGCAGATCAGGGTTTTGTGTTGGTTAATGGTGAGCCGGTAAAATCTAGTTATAAGATTAAGCCTAAAGACGTTATTAAAATTGTAAAGGATTTCCCTAAGCTTGATAACAGACTCATAGCACAAGATATACCTGTAAATATTGTTTTTGAGGATGATCATTTAGTAATTGTAAATAAAGAACCAGGAATGGTGGTTCACCCTAGTTATGGGCATTTTACAGGAACCTTATTAAATGCCTTGAAGTTTCATATTGGAAAATTAGCCGAATGTGAAGATGATTATAGACCTGGTTTAGTACATCGTATTGATAAAAATACCTCGGGGATTATTGTTGTAGCTAAAACTGAGCATGCTTTGGTTCATTTGCAAAAACAATTCTTCGATCGTACCACTGCTAGACGTTATCGTGCTTTAGTTTGGGGCGATTTTGAAGAGGATGAAGGTACGATTACCGGAAATATAGGAAGGAGCTTACGCAATAGAAAAGTGATGGATGTATTCCCTGAAGAGGAAGAATATGGTCGTCATGCAGTAACTCATTATACTGTGTTAGAGCGTTTCGGCTACGTTACTTTAGTGGAGTGTCGATTAGAAACTGGTCGTACACATCAAATTAGAGCACACTTTAAGCATATTGGTCATCCTTTATTTAATGATGACACTTATGGAGGAGATAGAGTTTTAAGAGGGACTACATTCTCTAAGTATAAGCAGTTTGTGCAAAACTGTTTTAAGGCGATGCCGCGTCATGCATTACATGCAAAATCGTTAGGTTTTAATCATCCAAAAGATGAAGCGTGGACAGAGTTTGATTCTGAACTACCAAATGACTTGAGTGATGTTTTGGATCGTTGGAGAAACTATACGACTCAACGCTTGATGAAAGAAGGTGAGTAGGGAACTAAAAACCTTAGATGTAACTCGTAAATGACAAAAAAAAGCCTCCCATTTGGGAGGTTTTTTTTATTTAATTTTTAATAAAGCCTTTTGTTACACTTCCTTTGTTTGACGTCAACCTAAATAAATAGTACCCATCATCATAGTCAGAAAGATTCCAATTGAGATCTAAATTATGTTGATTTTTAAATGTTTTAGTAGATAAAATTCTTCCGCTTAAGTCGATTAATTCAATTTCAACATTTTGTTTGTTGTTTGCATTCCATGCTAATTGAATATAGTTGTTTGCAGGATTGGGCATTAATCGAAGGTGCTCTTTTTCTAATTCTAAAGTAGAAAATTCTTCGAGTGTTGCTATAGCAATGTTATCTATAAATAGATTGTTTTGTTTTCCGTTGATTGCTGTAAATCTGATTTGAACATTATTTGCACCAGCAATATACTCGTTCAGTTGAATGTGTTCTGAGTTCCAATGGCTCGCATAAATTGGTTCAAAGTTGAAGTCTATCGTATCAGTAGTTGTAAGGCTGTCGCCACCTTTAGCAAATACTCTTTGGTAGGAAGCCCCACAGTCTGAACTCACTTCAACAATTAGAGAGTCTTCTCTACCTCCTGTATCTCTATGTTGATGAGAATAGTCGAAGTATAGATAGTAATCTAAATCATTATTAATCGAAACATTAGGGCTCAGTAAATAGTCTTTTTGGTTTAGGTTACCGTATACAAAAAAGGGCATCATAGCCGAGGTAAATGAATTGTCTAAACCTCCAGCTTCACCTAGCTCCCATGTATCTTCTCTATCACTGTTTATAATTCTCCAGTTGTTTGTTTCAAAAGATTCACTCTCGAAGGACTCAATAAATGGAGATTCTACAGTTGTATGTATATTAAATCTTTGCATAAGAGAATTGTTGTACTTGTCCACTTCATTCCATTGTGGTGCTAGTGCAGAAATTTGCAATTCATTTTCTATACTATCTACTTCTGCAATACTAAAAGATGACATTGAATGGTTGAGTGTCGTACCAGGTTCTAAAGCCCCATACCAAGTAGATGTTTCGAGAAGTTCACCATTTAATGTTAAATTGAAAATAATTGAGTCTAGAGTTTCATATCCATTATTGTACACATCAAAATTAGGATTTACAGTAGTGTTGCAAAAAATTAATGGTGAAGGTTCATGAATTTCAATCAAGACTAAATCGTTGTTAGGAACAAATGGGTCTACAGGAGTATTTGTTAAACTTAAATATTCAAAAGCTGCAAGACAGTTTATAATCCCCATTCCAAAAGTATTGTCTTCTCCAAGCTCTCCAAGGTCTGTTGCCGTAAAGTATAAAGCGGTAAGCAGATCTGCTCCACTTAATTCAGGGAAGGCTTCCTTAAGTAGTAATACAGCACCCGAAACATGTGGCGCAGCCATCGAGGTTCCCGATTTTGAGCTGTAAGAGTTCATTCCTACAGAAGAACGGACATCATGTCCAGGAGCGACCACTTCAGGGTGAATGTATAAAGAACTGTCTGATGCAGGACATTGTAAAGGGCCTCTACTTGAAAAATAACTAATAGGGTTTCCAGTTGTATTTGCGTTTACACTCCCAACAGAAAATGTATTTACTATAGTAGTGTTTATTCTCTGAGGTGCCGAAATCGTTGTGTTACTAGGACCTGCATTACCACCCGAAAACACACTTGCTATACCAGCAGCCTCAAGTGTATTCATAAGGTCACTTATATAGTCGTTACAATGAAGAGTGTCTGGGTCGTCATGCCATCTCCAAGAATTGTTAATTACATGGGGAATGTCAAATGTTGTTTCTGGATTATTGTCAGAATCCAATGCCCACTCATAAGCTGCTACTATATTCTCTAGAGGTGGCAGAGCTCCAACTGTTGTTGTCACTAGGTCGCAAGCCATCCAGTAAGCTCCAGGAGCAACTCCAATTGTATCGCCACTCGGAAGACCTTCTCCAATCATAGTACCCAAAGTATGTGTTCCATGGTTACTGTTAATCTCGTTAGGGTAATCTCTGAAATGTCCATACCAACTTTGATTCATTGGAAATCGATTCGCTAAAAATCGATTTTTTATTGTTGGATGCTCAGCACAAACCCCAGTGTCATAGTCGTAAACTAACAAGCCCTTCCCAGTGTATCCTAAAGCCCAAAGTGCGGGGGCATTAATAGCTTCTAAACCTGTTTCTATAAGTCCTGTACTTACAAGTAGATTGTCGATATCTTCCCCTTCTTCTAAAGGTTCAATTTTATCGATGTTTAAGTCTACAAAAGCAACATCATCTCTGCGCCCAATCTGTTGAATATATTCTGAACTTGTTTCAAGACATATATGATTTACAATCCAGTATTTACGTAGACTTTGATAGGCTTTAGGGATATTAATTGCTATATATTCTAGTAAATATTTTTGGCTCGATTTAGCATTCTCTTTATGAGTCGTAACGATTTTAACTGCTCTTTGGTGAATAGGTGTTTCAGTTCTGATAAATTCTTTGTGCATTTCAAAGGCATCAACTTGATCAAGCATCTCAATCCTAATCGAAAAGGTTTGATTTATATGACTGGAATTGTTAATTGCCGATTGTAGTCTTTCGCTAAGTACATGCTGTGCTTGTGCGAATGAGCTAAGTAAAAATAAAATGAGTAATATTTTTTTCATCTTTGAAGGGATTTGACGCTAAATTACAAAATGTAACCTAACAAAAAGGCTCGTCTAGTATTAGACAAGCCTTAAGAGTATTCAGTAAATGTGATTAGTTAGCTGAGTTTTCTAGACTCCAGTCGTATCCTTTATAGTCGTTAATGACATTGTACAAAGTCCCTCTTTCAATAGGATGACGACCAATGTCTTCAATCAATTTGCAGAGTTGTTCTGTACTTAGATTTGGATTCTGCTCTTCGGCTCCTGCCATAGAGTAAATCTTAGTTGAGTCATCAATAGTTCCATCAATATCGTTCACACCAAAGTTAAGCGACATCTGTGCTGTTTCCCTACCAATCATTGGCCAGTAAGCTTTGATGTGATTGAAATTGTCTAAGAAAATTCTTGAAACTGCGTAGGTTTTTAAATCTTCGATGGTAGAAACTTCGGGGACATCAGACATCTGATTGTTTCCGTTTCTAAACTTTAATGGGATGAAAGTGTTGAATCCGCCAGTTTTATCTTGAAGCTCTCTCAAGCGATTCATGTGATCGATACGGTGCGCATATGTTTCGTAATGACCATACAACATAGTAGCGTTAGATGGCATACCTGCTTTATGTGCCGTTTCGTGTATTTCTAACCACTCGGCAGAAGTGCATTTGTCGTCGCAAATTTGGGTTCTTAACTCCTCATCAAATATTTCTGCTCCACCACCTGGAAGAGAGTCTTGTCCGTGTTCCTTAAGAATGGTTAAACCTTCCTCGTAAGAAACTTTAGCCTTACGACACATGTATTCTAGCTCTACAGCAGTAAATGCTTTTACGTGTAAATCGGGTCTGTGTTCTTTTATTCTTTTGATGAGTTCGGCAAAATACATCAAACCCATTTTTGGGTGAACTCCCCCAACAATATGAACTTCTGTAACAAGCTTTCCATCGTATTCTTTGACCTTGTTAAAGATGTCATCGGCACTCAATTCCCAGCCTTCCTGTCGGTGTTTAAGTAGACGAGAGTATGAGCAGAACTTACAGTCGAAAACACAAATATTAGTAGGCTCTACATGAAAATTCCTGTTGAAATAAGTATAGTCCCCATGTCGTTTAGTTCTAACGAAATTAGCTAGACTACCCAAGAAACCGAGTTCACCCTTTTCAAAAAGGTAAATACCTTCTTCAACGGTGATTCTATCTCCATCGAGTACTTTTTGAGCAATAGATTTTAGTCCTGAGTCTAAATCGGAACTTAAATAGATTTGTGTTTTTCCTTCTGTGATCATAAATAAAAATTGAGCTCAAATATAATTCTATTTTAGTACAAAGTATAGGGTATAAAGTATCAAGTATTTCTTTTTTTAATTTACCAATTGTCAGAAGGGTATAATAGTAGATTGATATTTTAGTAATAAGTAGAAAGTTTTAGTTCTTAGTTTTAAATTTCCACTTTGCAATTTTATTTTTCGTCTACCGTCTACCGTCTACCGTCTACCGTCTACCGTCTACCGTCTACCGTCTACCGTCTACCGTCTACCGTCTACCGTCTACCGTCTACCGTCTACCGTCTACCGTCTACCGTCTACCGTCTACCGATATTTGGTATGACATTTGTTAAATTTTTATTTAGATAAATTTTCTACATTTGGAGTATGATCAAATTAACATCCCCCATATTATATTTACTAGCAATTATATTGGTGCAATCTTGTTGTAAAACAGATTGTGACGAACCTATTGATGAATTCAATCCAAGCCCTTATAATTTAGTAATACCTTCAACATTGCCTCCTATAGATATTCCAGAAGACAACCCTTTAACGGTTGAAGGAGTGGAGCTTGGCAGGATGATGTTTTATGAGCCTTTATTGAGTGGCGATGGTACTCAATCTTGTTCATCTTGTCATCAACAAGCAACAGGTTTTACGGATCCTGAGCAATTTAGTACTGGGATTGACGGTTTACAAGGAGAGCGAAATGCCATGGTAGCCTTTAATTTGGCTTGGAGTCCAACGTTGTTTTGGGATGGTCGTGCCAGTAGTTTAGAAGATCAAGCATTAGGTCCCATCGTTAATTCAATTGAAATGCACGAAACTTGGGCGAATGCAGCTGAGAAATTAAATGCGCATGCGGAGTATCCAGAATTGTTTAAAAAAGCATTTGATATAGACGAAATTGATTCTAGCCACGTTGTTAAAGCAATTGCTCAGTTTGAGAGAACTTTGATTTCTGGAAATTCTAAATGGGATCAATGGATTAGAGGAGAGGTTATTTTAACTGAGCAAGAGTTAAGAGGCTGGGATTTGTTTAATGTAGATGGACCTATAGTAGGAGCAGATTGCTTTCACTGTCATACAGCGCCACACTTTACAGACTTCACTTTTCATAATAATGGATTGGATGGTGATGAAACTTTTACAGACTTAGGCTTGTATGAAGTTACAGAAAGTGATGTTGATAAAGCAAAGTTTAAAACACCAACCTTAAGAAATATTGTAGTTACGGGTCCTTATATGCATGATGGACGTTTTACAAGTTTAGAAGAGGTTGTTGAACATTATAATTCTGGAGGGCATGGCTCATCAACTGTAGATCCACTGATGAAAAATATAGGAGAAGGTTTATTACTTTCTCCAGAAGATAAGCAAGCATTAATCGCATTTTTACGTACATTAACAGATCAAGAATTTTTAAATAATCAAGATTTTTCAAATCCATTCGAATAAAAATTACACCCTATGAAAAAGTACATTTTAGCCTTAGGTCTTTTACCTTTTATAGTAGCCTGTAGTGGTTCTAAGAAAGCTGCCAACCAGCCAATCCCTGCGAACGAAGTAGAAGTCGTGATTCCTTGTTCAGGACCAGATTTCTTTACCAATAAAAAATATTTCAGAGCCAATAGTATCGGTGAAAGTTTAGATCAAGTGGTTTCTAAAAAGAAAGCACTGAGTAATGCACGTGCAGATTTAGCCGCTTCGGTGAAAATTTTAGTAGAATCTGTAGTAGATAATTACGTTAAATCTTCGGAGTTGAATAATGTAGAGCAAGTAGAAGAACGTTTTGAAGGCTTAAACCGTGAAGTAATCAAAGAAGAGCTTGTCGGTATTAAAACGATTTGCGAAAAATTGACACGTACTTCAGAAGGGAAATTTAAAACCTACATCGCTATAGAGTTATCTGCACAAAAACTAGTAGATAAATTCCATGAGCGTATGATGAAAGATGATTTATTGAAAATCGATTACGACTACGAGAAGTTTAAAAACACTTTCGAAAAAGAAATGGAGAATATGTAATAAGAAAAAGAGGCGAGAGCCTCTTTTTTTTGTAACCCAAATGGAAGTATTAATTTCGCCAACCAACAACCAACAACAATCATGAAACTATTCCGCCTTATAGCCTTCTTAGAAGGAGCTTCTTATTTACTTTTATTGTTTATTGCTGTGCCGATTAAGTACACATTAGGAGATCCTAGTTATGTGAAATTATTAGGAATGCCACACGGCGTTTTATTTGTGGCCTATATAGGTTTTGCCTTCTATTTAAAGATGGAGCAAAATTGGAATTTGAAAACCTTAGCAATTGTATTATTAGGTTCTATTCTTCCTTTTGGTACTTTTTATGTGGTTAAGAAGTTTTTGAGGTAACGTTTGTATAACGGGAACAGTTCCCGATATATTCATATATCTCTTACCCTATTCCTCCTCACACAAACTTTTCAGTTTATCCAAACCAGATTTAAAATCTTTCCCCAGTGCATCTTCCATATTCATAAAGACTTTCATAAGGTTGAAGGGATAAGGCATTTCGCTCTCAAAGCCCCAGATAACTACCGTTTGTGTACCATCGCTATGAAGTTTTATTTCACCTACAGCTTCGCTTTCATAAGGGAGTACAAATTGAAGTTTGGTTTCAAATAAACTGGGCGGCACAATCTTTACTATGGTTTGGCTACCACTTCCCACACTAGGGTGCTCGCTTTGCCAACTAACTTGTGCGCCAATAGTACCATCTACACCAGAAAAGGATTTCTCCATTACTGGGTCGTATCCGTTCCAAGGGCTCCAAAGTTCTAGGCTGTTTAAACTGTTGGTGTATTCCCAAACGCTATCGATAGGTGCATTTATGCGTACGGATTGTTCGTAATTGAATTCTTTGGAAACAAATAGCGCTGAAATAAGTGCCAATACTATTAGCGTAAGTCCAATCTTTAGAAAGGTTTTTAGAATTTTCATAGCTGTTATTTATATTATAAAGATGCTTCTTAAAAATGCAGTCTAAATATAATGAAAATAGCTTAGGTATGAATAGGAGCTTAAGTCAAGTCTAAATCCAGCACTTTTTTGAGGTATATCAATTTAGGGTGCTTCTCTACCATATGCTTAAACTTGTCTTGAGGTGTATAAAGCATTTTGCTGTGCTCGGCTTCAATAACTGGGAAGTCGATTTTTATACCGTAGTTGTTAAGCGACTTTCTGAGGAAGGTAAGTAGTTCAGGTTTCTCAATTTGTAAGTCATCTGCTAAGGCTTGACTTTCAACTGGGAAATGTAAGAGGTAGTTGTTGTCAATTTTTGGGAATTGTTCCGAAAACAAGCGGAACAGTGAAACTTTCCCTTTAGCCTCAATCCTTTTCGCAAATTCTAACCAAAGTGGATTGAGTTGATCTTGACGAAAGTCTGTACGTGCTTCTCCAGTAGCAGCAACAATTTCTTGATCGCCTTCATCAACCTCTTTCTTATTCAAGAATTTATTGATGGATAAACCACTTAAGCCCCCTTTTTTAATCTTACCGATAATAGCAGGGTTGGCTTTTTTAAGAATGGCTTTTTGAGCTTTTACAGGCTCAGTAGGCTTTGGTGTTTGGGTATACGATTTATTGATTTGCTCTTTTACAGCAGAGGCTTCGTTAATAATTTCGAGCTTAGCTTTTGGCTTAACAAATGCCGTATGCGCTAAGATGAATGACTTACGGAGTTTTTTTTTAACCCTCCTTCAGAAGATAGAGAACAAATTTGCATTAAGCCTAATTCAATCAACAGTCGTTGATTTCTGCTCGATTTGTAGTGTACATCACATTCATTGCAAATTTCAAGGGCTCCTAAAATGAAGTCTTGATTGCAGGTCTGCGATTGTTCTACATACTTCGTTTTAATCGTGTCTCCAACTTCTAAAAGCTCTACCGTTTGTGGATTTTTACAAACCAATACATTGCGTAGGTGTTCTGCTAATCCGTTAATGAAATTATGTCCATCAAAGCCTTTTTGAAGGATTTCGTTAAAGGTAAGTAGAGAAGAAGGGATGTCTTGCTTTAATGCTTGATCGACTACTTTGAAGTAGTAATCGTAATCGAGAATATTTAGATTCTCAATCGTGTCTTTATAGGTGATTTTAGCCTGATTAAAACTCACCATTCTATCGAAGATAGAAAGTCCATCGCGCAATGCGCCATCTGCTTTCTGTCCGATGATGTGAAGTGCATCAGGTTCAAATTCTATTTGTTCGTTTTTACAAATCTTAGCCAGGTGTGAAGCCACATTTTCTACCTGGATTCTCTTGAAGTCGAAAATCTGACAACGCGAAAGAATGGTAGGAATGATTTTATGCTTTTCGGTTGTAGCTAAAATGAATATAGCGTGAGCTGGTGGTTCTTCTAATGTCTTTAAGAAAGCATTAAAAGCGGCCTGAGACAACATATGAACCTCATCGATAATATAGATTTTACGCTCGCCAACTTGCGGTGGAATTCGTACTTGATCTACTAAATTACGGATGTCTTCAACAGAGTTGTTAGAAGCGGCATCGAGCTCGTGAATATTAAACGAATGTTGCTCGTTAAACGAAGTACACGATTCGCAGGTGTTACAAGCTTCTGTTTGCTCACTAATGTTAAAACAGTTGATTGTTTTGGCGAGAATACGCGCACAAGTAGTTTTACCTACTCCACGAGGACCACAAAACAAAAAGGCTTGCGCCAAGTGATTGTTTACAATAGCGTTTTTCAAAGTATTGGTAATAGACTGCTGCCCAACGACTGTGTCGAAGGTTTGTGGTCTGTACTTACGTGCCGATACAATGAAATTTCCCATAGATGCTTCTCGTTCTTTGAAGAGTTTCAAATATAAAAGATGTTTTCAGATTTCACCTTTTTTGAAGCTCGAAGATATTAACAATTTAAAAGCGGAAAACGTAAGTGGTAAGTCGTAAATAGTGAAATGGAAAACGTGAATCTGTTAGCTACTCTTCGACAAGCTCAGAGTGAAAAATACTAATGACCAGATACTATCTACTAGATACTTCTCAAAAAGTCAACCAATTTCCTCACTGCTCTTCCTCTATGGCTAATTGCTCCTTTTTCGTCCGTAGTCATTTGTGCAAAGCTGCGTTGGTCATTTTCGGGTAAGAAGATAGGGTCGTAGCCAAATCCTTCTTCACCTTGTTTGGCTTCACTAATATGTCCTTCAACTTTTCCTTCGAAGAGTTGTTCTTCCCCATTTAGGATTAATGCGATGGCAGTTCTGAATTGAGCCTTTCTGTTTTCTGTACCTTTGAGTTCTTCTAGAATCTTTGCCATATTAGCTTCGGCACTTCTCTCAGGTCCTGCATAACGTGCCGAATATACTCCAGGAGCACCATTTAAAGATTCTACCTCTAAGCCAGTATCGTCGGCGAAACAGTCATAACCGTAGTTCTCTTTTAAGTAATGTGCTTTTTGAAATGCGTTAGCCTCTAGTGTCGTTCCCGTTTCAGGAATATCTTCCGTACAACCAATTTCTTTCAGACTTAATATCTCAATCCCCTCAGGCATTAAAGCTTGAATTTCTTTTAGCTTGTTTGGGTTGTTGGTGGCGAATACTATTTTCATGTATGTGGTTGTTGGTTGTTGGAGGAGTGTTATCTTCAAATCTTCAAATTATCACATCTTCAAATCGAAAACAGCCCTGTAGTCCCCTCAAGAGGACAATAATAGCAATTAATAATCAATCATTATTAATTAACAAATTAATCATTACTACTATATACACTCATCTTCTCAAATCCTTCGGTTTGGTACTGCAACCATTCACCTTTAGGACCTGAATAAATGAACAGCGCATCTATTTCTGGATGATCAGTTAAATAGAGTTTACTCTTGTCTACACCCATTACCATACAAGCAGTAGCAATTGCGTCAGCTTTCATACAAGATTCCGTTACGATAGTTACACCCAATAAATTGGTTTGTACAGGTCTTCCCGTTTTAGGGTTTATAGTGTGGGCGTATTTGAGTCCTGTTTCTTCGTCTACTTTAAATTTGCGGTAGTTTCCAGAGCTGGCAACCGATTTATTGGCTACTTCTATTATCGCTTGAAAGCGATCTTTCTGAATACTTTCTGATGGCTTATCAATTCCAATACGCCATAATTCTCCATCGGCGTTAAGTCCATTGCATTTAAGTTCACCACCAATTTCAATCATATAATTGTTGATGCCTAATTTTTGTAGATGTTCACCTACCAAATCAACCGTAAAACCTTGTGCTATGGCATTGAAATCTAGCTGAGTATTTGCATCAGATTTTACAACCAGACTGTCTTTTATACTAAGCTTTTTATAACCCACAGAGTGCATTAAGTCTTCTAATATACTTTCATCTTTATGAGCGATTTCTTTAAATCCAAATCCCCAATAGTTTACTACGGGAGCAATTGTAGGATCAAAAGCACCATCAGTCTCACTTGCGATTATCATCGCAGTTTCGAATACGCGTAAGAACAGTGAATCTGTCTGCATAGACTCATTTTTATTAATCTTGCTTATTAGAGATTCTTCCATATAAGTCGACATAGATAGGTCTACAGAATGTAATACACTATCAATATCACTTTGGTAATCTGCAGCATCCACACTCATATAGCGAATGCTATAAGTTGTGCCTTGTGTATACCCGTAATTACTTACGAGAACTTCATTCTTAGGCTCGGAAGCACAAGAAAAGACTAGGATAGAGAAGAGGAGGAGTATATTTTTCATTTGATGGCCTGTAGTTGTCGGTTGTTAGTTGGGAGTTGTTGGGTTCAAAAATAAACAAAAAATGGCTTTTATTTTCTCTATCAGCTTTGAGCTTTCAGCGATCAGTTTTTATTTTATGCAGATGATTAAAGATAGCCACGAATGTACGAATTGTAGATGCTCTCTCTGATAGAGATGCCCACTATTCACCATTTACTATTTACCAATGCAAACAAAAAAGACCCGCAAAGCGAGTCTTTTTTGTTGTTTTAGGTTGATTAACCACCGAAGTCATCAAAGGCAACATTTTCTTGAGGTACACCCCAATCGTCACACATTTTAATAACCGCTTGGTTCATCATTGGAGGTCCACAGAAGTAGAACTCAATATCTTCAGGAGCTTCGTGAGGAGTTAAGTGATGCTCGATTACCGCATTGTGTACGAAACCTAAGAAACCATCACCTTCATCATCTAAACTCTTTTTCTCATTCCAGTTATCTTCTGGCGCAGGGTCAGAAAGTACTACGTGGAACTTGAAGTTCGGGAATTCACGTTCTATCTGACGGAAGTCTTCTTCGTAGAACAACTCACGCTTAGAACGACCACCGTAGTAATACGTTACTTTACGACCTGTCTTCAAAGTGTGGAACAAGTGGAATAAGTGCGAACGCATTGGCGCCATACCAGCACCACCACCGATGTATACCATTTCAGCCTCTGTATCTTTGATGAAGAATTCACCGTAAGGACCAGAAATAGTTACTTTATCACCTACTTTACGAGAGAACACGTAAGAAGAACAAATACCAGGATTTACATCCATCCAACCATTCTTTTCTCTATCCCAAGGTGGAGTAGCGATACGAATTGTTAACATTACGATGTTACCTTCGGCAGGGTGATTGGCCATAGAATAGGCACGGAAACACTCCTCCTCGTTCTTCATTTTTAAAGGCCATAAACCAAACTTATCCCATTCACCTTTAAATTTATCTGCTCCAGCAGGATCTTCAGGAGAAGGACTAATGTCCATGTCCTTAAAGTCAACTTCAATCTCAGGAACATCAATTTGGATGTAACCACCCGCTTCAAAGTCTAAGATTTCACCTTCAGGTAATTTTACCGTGAATGCTTTAATGAATGAAGCTACGTTGTAGTTAGAGATTACCTCACATTCCCATTTCTTAATTCCGAAGATCTCTTCAGGAATCTCAATGTTCATGTCGTTCTTAATTTTAACCTGACATCCTAAACGCCAGTCATCAGCAATCTCTTTACGTGAGAAGTAAGGCTTTTCAGTAGGAAGAATTTCTCCACCACCTTCGGTAACCTGACATTTACACATGGCACAAGTACCACCACCACCACAAGCGGATGGTAAGAAGATTTTATTTTCACCTAAGGTAGAAAGTATAGTACTCCCAGCTTCTACTTCGATTTCTTTTTTCCCGTTTACAATAACCTTAACATTCCCACCAGGAGATAATTTAGCCTTCGCAAACAAAAGGATTCCCACTAACGATAAAACTACCGCTAGGAATACCAATATTGTTGTTATAAGTGTAATACCCATTTTTCTGTCTTTTCAGAATTATAATTGAATACCCATAAAGCTCATAAAGGCCATACCCATCAAACCAGTAATGATGAAGGTAATTCCTAAACCACGTAATGGAGCAGGTACATTCGAATAACGAATTTTCTCGCGAATAGCGGCAATAGCAACAATGGCTAATAACCAACCAAAACCAGAACCTAAACCAAATGCTGTAGCTTCAGCAATTGTTGAGTATTGTCTTTCTTGCATAAATAAAGCCCCACCCAAGATTGAACAGTTTACTGCAATCAATGGTAGGAAAATACCAAGGGCACCGTAAAGTGCTGGAGATACTTTTTCAACGATCATCTCAACCAATTGTACCATAGAGGCAATTACGGCGATGAACATAATGAAGCTTAAGAAAGATAAATCTACGTTTGCTAAATCGTCTGAAAGCCAAGCTAAAGCTCCTGCTTTCAATACGTAGTTTTCTAATAAGTAGTTAATTGGTACTGTAATACCCAAAACGAATATTACGGCTGCACCTAAACCTACGGCAGTTTTTACTGTCTTCGAAACCGCTAGGTAAGAACACATCCCCAAGAAATATGCAAAAATCATATTATCTATGAAGACGGACTTAACGAAAATGTTTACTAAATCTTGCATAATCTTAGTTTTCTTCGATTAAGTCTGTGTTTCTACTACGTTGTGCCCAAATGATCAAAGCAACCGTGATTAAAGCCATAGGAGGCAAAATCATCATGTTGTTGTTCATATATCCTGCTTCGTAAAAAGATTCAGGAATGATTTGTAATCCGAAGATTTTACCCGAACCGAAAAGCTCACGGAAAAATGCTACTACGACTAAAATCCATCCATAACCAATACCGTTACCCACAGCATCTAATAAAGAAGGCCACACTTTGTTACCCAAAGCAAAGGCTTCTAAACGACCCATGATGATACAGTTGGTGATAATCAATCCAACGAATACAGATAATTTTTCAGATACATCTGGCATAAAGGCTTTCAATAATTCGTTTACTAGAATTACTAAAGCTGCAACAATTACCAATTGAACGATGATACGGATTCTTGAAGGAATCAAGTTACGCATCGCCGAAACGATCATATTACCAAATAACAATACAGCCATTACCGCTGCCGACATTACAAATGCCTGTTCAACTTGTACTGTAATCGCTAAGGCAGAACAGATACCCAATACCTGTACGGAAATTGGATTCGACCCATCTAAAGGGTCAGTCATCAGCTTGCGATTCTTCTTAGAGAATAATGCTTCTTTCTTTTCTGACATGATTAGTTGTTTAAAGAGTTGAAGTAGTTTACATATACTTCTAGTGTACGAGTAGTCATTTCCTCAACACCTACAGAAGTAATTGTTCCACCTGTAATACCATCAACTTTTGCATTTATACCTTTTCCAGAACCGTCTTTCACCATTTTAATAGGTAAGAAAACACCAGAAGTATCAGAGATAAATTCTCCTGTATAGTTGTCTGAGAAAAAGGCTTGCTTAATCTCAGCTCCTAAACCAGGTGTTTCACCTTTGTGGTCAAATGTTGCTCCGTAAATTGTTCTGTAGTCAGACTCTAAGGCAACGAAGCCCCAGATAGGACCCCAAAGTCCAGTTCCGATAACAGGAATTACATAATATCTGTTACTATCTTTTTCACAAATGTAAAGCGGGTAGTTACGATCTTTAGCAGCTAAAGTTTTATCGCGGAATTCTTTTTTGATGTCAACATCAAAAGCTTCTGCACTAAGGTCTTTACCTGAAATGATTTTAGAATCTACTACGTACGTATCAAACATTTCTTGTGCATTATCGCGAGAAGCCTCAACGTTAATAGCACCTAAAATACTGATCATCTTTTTGTCCGAAGCATTTTTATCTTGACGAGATTTTAGCCCTTGAGATGCTATCGCCAACAATGAACCTACTACGACCACCATAATAATGGCGAAGGTGAAGGTATATCCGTTACTGTTTTTATCGATTGCCATATCTGTGAATTAAGCCGTTTTTACTCGTTTCATTCTTCTACTGATGTTGGCAGAAACCACATAGTGGTCAACCAATGGCGCCATCACATTCATAAATAGTATCGCCATCATTACTCCCTCAGGGTAAGCTGGGTTTACTACACGAATTAAGATGGCTAACAAACCAGTTAAGAATCCGTAGATCCATTTCCCTTTGTTTGTTTGCGCCGCAGATACTGGATCAGTTGCCATAAAGACCATGCCGAATAAGAATCCACCCATCACGATTTGTTGGATTGCAGGAACTTCCATAAATGGATTTACTGCAAATGCATTGAAGATTAAGCCCATTGCATATCCACCTAAGAACATACCGGTCATTACTCTCCAAGAAGCGATTCCTGAAATCAATAATAAGGCTGCACCTATTAAGATGGCTACACCAGAAGTTTCAGCGATAGAACCAGGGATAATTCCGATAAAGCTTTCCATAATAGAAGGAATGGCATTTACACCACCTTCAATAGCGTTAGCTAAAGGCGTAGCACCAGAGAATCCGTCAACAGCATTTTCGCCACCTAATGTAATCCAAACTTTATCTCCCGACATCATTGTTGGGTAAGCAAAGAATAAGAAGGCACGAGCCGTTAATGCTGGGTTCAAAATGTTCATACCAGTACCACCGAAAACTTCTTTACCGATAACAACGGCAAAAACAACGGCAACAGCTAACATCCATAATGGAAGATCAGCAGGCATAATCATAGGGATTAATAAACCTGTTACTAAGTATCCTTCGTTTACTGAGTGACCTCGAGAGATGGCAAAGGCAAATTCGATACCTAAACCAACACCGTAAGAAACAGCAATCATTGGAAGAACCTTAATAGCACCGTAGATTAACGATTCAACACAATCTGGCTCAGTTAAGCCTAAAGCTAAAAAGTGTTGGTAACCTACGTTCCACATTCCGAAGATTAATGCAGGAATCAAAGCCAATACTACGGTAAACATAGTACGCTTTAAGTCGATCGCATCGCGCATGTGCGCACCAGAGTGTGAAGTGTGATCAGGAACAAATAAGAAAGTCTCGAAAGCGTCGTAAGCTGGATATAACTTCTCCAATTTCCCACCTTCAACAAAGTGAGGCTTAACGCTGTTTAATATATTCTTGAATAATTTCATGGTCTTGTCTTTAGCTACATTCTTTTCTTACCAAGTCCAAACCTTCGCGAAGAATCTCTTGTACTGGCATTTTTGAAGTACAAGCAAATTCACATAAAGCGAAATCTTCTTCAGCAACTTCGTAAATACCCAAGTTCTCCATCAACTCGATGTCACCAATCATAATGGCTTTAATCAAGTGTTGAGGGTAAACATCCATAGGAAGTACAGCTTCGTACTGTCCAGTAACTACATATGCGCGCTCTTCACCGTTCATGTTGGCAGAGATAGCGTATTCTTTCTTAGGGTTAATCCAAGAGAAGAATGTTCTAGATAATGAGAATTTGCTGAAGCTAGGTAATAACCATCCTAAGAAATCTTGTTCTTTTCCTTCTGGAATAACAGAAACTTCATTGTGGTAGAAACCTAAGTTTCCATCTGCAGCAATATGCGTACCTGTAAGTACATTACCACTAATGAAACGGTTATCACCTTCTTTGATGTTTCCTTCAGTCATTGTTGCTATTGCAGCACCTTGCATACTTCTGTAGTAGCGAGGTTTTTCTACTTGCGAACCAGCTAAGGCAACCAAACGCGTAGCGTCGTATTTACCTTCGCTAAACAAACGCCCGATAGCAATAACATCTTGAGGATACATATACCAAACCACTTCGCCTTTATTAATAGGGTCTATGTGGTGGATTTGTACTCCTACATTACCTGCAGGGTGAGGGCCAGATACATTATTGATCTGAACTCCTTTAGCGCTGGTAAATACCGAAGAAGAATTTGAATTCCCATCGATGTTTAAATGCGTTGTACCTTCAGTAAGTTTTGTTACGATGTCTAAACCAGCTTGGAATTCTTTTTCCATTCCGTGTAAAACAAAATCACTATCGCAAGCTAATGGAGCGCTGTCGAAAGCAGAAATGAATACAGCTTTTGGCATGTCAGCCGGATTTGCAATGACAGCGAAAGGACGCTGACGTACAAATGGCCAAACACCAGCAGCTAACATCTGCTCGATAATTTGCTCACGCGATAAGTTTTTTGCTTCAGCTTTAGAGAATTCTTTAAAAGTGATTTCAGCATCAGCCTTTACCACTACAGAAAGAATTTTTCTTTTGTCACCACGACGAATTTCCGAAACTTCACCACTTACAGGAGATGCGATAATTACAGAAGGGTTCTCTTTATCGAAGAATAAAGAAGATCCTGCCTGTACCTTATCACCAACTTTTACCGTAAGTTTTGGCGTTAATCCAGTAAAATCGCTCGGCTTCACAACGTAATATTCCGAAGCTGGAATATTGGCGTACACGCGGTCTGCTGAACCTGTCAGCTTAATGCTTACGCCTTTTTTGATACGAATGTCTTTAGACATGCCTATTATGAGAGATTGATTAATCCTAATTTTTGAGTTGCAAAAGTATGGATTTTAAGGCGCTTATAGAATAGCTAGTAATTATTTAGAATGAATTCAAATAGGATGATTAATATTCTTTGAACGAAGATAAAATAAAATGTATTTTTAAGCGGTTAAATATTTATGAAAGTGAAAGTTGTATTTAAAATAATAGCTGTTTTTGTTCTCCTGGTTTTTCAAAGTTCTACAGCTCAACCAGAATGGGAGCCTGGGCAAGTGTTGAGTGATTCTGTGTACAGTGTAAAGTTGAAAACATGTATGCTTACGCCAGTGGTTTCTTTAATAGATTTCCCTGTAATTGCTCTAAATTCTAACGAGCAATTACTCTTGCAATTCGACGATTTTGATTTTGATTCAAGAGATTATATGTATTCAGTCAGTCATTGTAATGCAGATTGGTCGATTTCAGATCTACATTCAAGCGAGTTTATCGACGGATTTCCTGAAAACTACATTCAAGAATATGAGTTTTCCTTCAATACAAAGTTGTCCTACGTGCATTATGATTTGATTTTACCCAATAACGATTTTCGTTTTAAGAAATCTGGGAATTACCTTATTACAGTTTATGATTCTGATCAGTCTGACGTGCCTGTCTTAACCAAGCGTTTTATGGTTTACGATGAGCAATTGTTGGTGGGGGCGAAAGTGCAACAAGCAACTTTAGCTAAAGGTCGTTATACCGATCACGAAATTGATGTGACGGTAAACTTCACAAATGTAAATTATGTGAATCCTATTCAAGATGTTTATTTGGCAATCTATCAAGGTCATCGTTGGGATAACGCAATTACGGGTTTGCAGCCGAGTTTTGTAGAACAAAAGAAATTGGTGTACGATTTTGAGGAAGAATCTAGTTTCGAAGCGGGGAATGAGTACCGTTTCTTCGATACCAAAAGTGTTCGCTTTTATACAGAACGTGTGCAAAAGATTATCCGCGATTCTGCAGATGTGGTTTTATTGTATCCAGATTATCCTTGGAGTGCGAACGCTTACAGTTTCTATCCAGATATTGAAGGGTATTATGTGCCAAACATTATGGAGAAGAGTGATGCCAGGACTGAAGCCGATTATGTGTGGGTGAATTTCTGTTTACAACAAAAACCATTTGTCGATAAAGGAGACCTATATATATATGGAGCACTTACCGATTGGGATTTACAAGAAGAAGCAATGTTGAATTACGACGAGCGCATGGGCTGTTATGAAACGTCTTTGCTATTAAAGCAAGGATATTATAATTACACCTATTTATTTGTTCCAGAAGAAACTCAAATCCCTACACAAGCTGCTGTAGACGGAAGTTTCTTTCAAACAGCTCAAGATTATTATGTATTCGTTTATCTATACGATTACGATTATGGTTACGACCGACTTTTAGGAATGCGGAAAATTACTACCAAAGGGATGTTTTAGAAACGTAAGTTGTAAGACGTGAATCATGAAACGAAATTAATTGTCATATTGTCCAGATTGATTGAGGAGCTACAAATTCCATTAACTACAAACTATCAACCAACAACTACATTCAATTCGCCACAAAAGGAGCTAGGAGTTGAAATTGAGGGATTTCCACATAAAACACTTGGTCGTCAATCATACGTTTAAATAGGTATTCTCCTTTCATAACTCCTATAGGACATTTTAACTGAGAGCCTGATTGATAACTATGTCTTTCGCCAGGGCACAAAATAGGTTGTTCGCCTATTACGCCATTGCCTTCAATTTCGTAATCGTAGTCGGCTGCATCCTGAACTAACCAATGTCTTTTGAGAAGTTTGATGGTATACTCACTTTTGTTTTCGATAATAACATTGTAAGTAAATACATCTACGTTTCCTTCTTGGCTTTCGAAGTTCCCTTCATAATACGGTTCTACCGATACCTTAACGCCTTTAGTGATTTTACAAGTCATAATAAAGTGCTTTATACAAGTATACCTATTTATTTAGTTGGTTTTTATGGTTTTGTGATTATAAAGTTAACCAACTTATGAACAGGTCTTATAATTCCTTCATTTAAGTCTATCAAGTAACAACTCACAACAAACCTTTATATTTAAAATGAGTTTGTTATTTTTGCAAAGCAAAAAGCAAGACTAACAATTAAATCCACATATAATGGGGAAAGGATTCTTTCAAGTGCCACTCGCTTCGTGCGAGCCAGTAATGTCGTTTGCGCCAGGTTCTACTGAGCGTGAAGAGACTACTGCAGAATACGCGAAAATGATGTCGGAAGTAATTGATATACCAATGTATATCGGTTCTGAGGAAGTTCGTACGAACGACTTAGCGGCAGTAACACCTCCACATAAGCACCAACACGTAGTTGGTAATTACCATAAAGGAAATGCAAGTCACGCTAAAAAAGCTATCGGAGCTGCTTTAGCTGCCAAAGAAGACTGGGCGAATATGAAGTGGGAGCACAGAGCTTCAATCTTCTTAAAAGCGGCCGATCTTTTAGCTGGACCTTTCCGTGCACGTATGAATGCTTCTACTATGGTAGCGCAATCTAAAAACGTACACCAAGCAGAAATAGATGCTTCTTGTGAGCTTATCGACTTCTTACGTTTTAATGTGCAGTATATGACAGAGATCTTTATGGAGCAACCAGAGTCGTCTGACGGTATCTGGAATCGTATGGAATTCCGCCCTTTGGAAGGATTTATTTATGCCATTACTCCATTTAACTTTACTTCTATAGCAGCTAACTTATGTGGTGCTCCAGCAATGATGGGGAACACTGTCGTTTGGAAGCCTTCTGATGCTCAAGTATATTCTGCTCAGGTTATAGTAGACTTATTCAAAGCAGCTGGTTTACCTGACGGTGTAATCAACGTTATTTACGGTGATCCAGTTGAGATTTCAAACGAAATTTTAGCGCACCCAGATTTTGCAGGACTTCACTTTACAGGTTCTACACACGTATTCAAAAACTTGTGGAAGCAAATTGGTAATAATATCCATAACTATAAAACGTATCCACGTATTGTAGGTGAAACAGGTGGTAAAGATTTTATCATGGTTCACAAGTCTGCTGATACTAAAGAAGTAGCAACAGCAATTGTTCGTGGTTCTTTTGAGTACCAAGGGCAAAAATGTTCAGCTTCTTCTCGTGCTTATGTTCCTTCTAATTTATGGAGCGAAGTAAAAGAATACATTATCGAAGATTTAAAGACGATGAAAATGGGTGATCCAGCTGATCTTTCAAACTTCATCAATGCGGTAATTCACGAAGGTTCTTTCGATAAGATTACTTCGTATATTGATAGAGCTAAAGCGGATGCTGATGCAGAAATCATTGCAGGTGGAAACTACGATAAATCGGAAGGTTACTTTATTGAGCCTACTGTTATTTTAGCTAAAACACCTCGTTATACAACTATGGAAACTGAATTATTTGGGCCTGTAGTAACGATTTATGTATACGAACAAAACGATTTCGAAGCTACTCTTGACTTGGTAGATTCTACTTCTCCATACGCTCTTACAGGTGCTATCTTCTCTAACGATAGATACGCAGTTGAATTGGCTTCAGAGAAGTTGAAGAATGCTGCGGGTAACTTCTATATCAACGATAAGCCTACAGGTGCAGTTGTTTCGCAACAACCATTTGGTGGTGGTCGTGCTTCTGGAACTAACGATAAAGCAGGTTCTTCATTGAACTTATTACGTTGGGTGTCTCCAAGAACGATTAAAGAAACTTTTGTTCCACCAACAGATTATAGATACCCTTTCTTAGGGTAATTAAATATGAAAGCCTCCTACATATGTGGGAGGCTTTTTACTTTTATGGAAAAAGAAAATATACCACAGGATCAACCAAACAATCCTTTACACGGCGTAAAGTTGGTTGAGATTTTAGAGCATCTAGAGGATAAGTTTGGTTGGGAAGAAATGGGTGAACGATTAAACATCAACTGTTTCTTAAACAATCCCACTTTTAAATCGAGTTTAAAGTTTTTAAGAACTACCCCTTGGGCGCGTGAGAAGGTAGAGCGTATGTATTTGAAGTCGATAAAAAAGAGATATTAAAATCGGCTTCAAATCCTTAAAATTCTCATTCTCAGCTTAGCTGTTTTTTCTTAAATTTGCATGAATTTAATTGACAGACTCAATATTTATGGCTTCATCAAAAAAGAAAGAAATCTCCTTTGAGGATTTCCGTTCAGAAGTATTAGCAGATTACCGTTTGGCTTGCGAGAGTCGTGAGGCTAGTTTGTTAGGTAGACGTGAGGTTCTTACAGGAAAAGCGAAGTTTGGGATTTTCGGTGATGGTAAAGAGCTTGCGCAAATTGCTATGGCTAAAGTGTTCAGAAATGGAGATTTCCGTTCTGGATACTATCGCGATCAAACTTTTATGATGGCCATCGATCAAATGTCAATTCAAGAAATGTTTGCTGCGCTTTATGGGCATACCGATGTGGTTGAAGAGCCAGCTTCTGGTGGTCGTCAAATGGGTGGTCATTTTGCTACACGTAGCTTAAACGAAGACGGTACTTGGAAGAACCTGATGGAGATGAAAAACTCTTCGGCTGATATTTCGTGTACTTCGGGACAGATGCCACGTTTATTAGGTTTGGCGCAAGCGTCTAAAGTTTACCGCAATAATAAAGATTTACAAGATTGGTCTTCATTCTCTAATAAAGGGAACGAAATTGCTTTTGGTACTATTGGTAATGCCAGTACTTCCGAAGGTCCTTTCTTTGAGGCTATAAATGCCGCGGGTGTTTTACAAGTACCCATGGTAATGTCTGTTTGGGATGATGGTTATGGGATTTCTGTTCCAGCGAAATACCAAACGACAAAAGAAAATATTTCTGAGATTTTAAAAGGTTTTCAACGCGATGAAAATGGCGCTGGATTTGAAATTATTCGCGTTAAAGGTTGGGATTACCCAGCTTTAATCGAAGCTTATCAAAAAGCCGAAAAAATTGCTCGTGAAGAGCACGTTCCTTGTTTGATTCACGTTTCTGATGTGACTCAACCTCAAGGGCATTCTACTTCTGGTTCGCACGAACGTTACAAGTCTGCAGATCGTTTACAGTGGGAAATAGATTTCGATCCGATCAAAAAGATGGGAGAGTGGATGCTGGAAGCGAACTTGGCAAGTCAAGAGGATTTAGATCTTATTTCTAAGGAATCGAAGAAAGTTGTAAGAGTAGCTAAAGGTGATGCTTGGAAAGCATTTATCAATCCAATAAAAGAAGAGCAAACAGAAGTTGCAGCTTTATTGTTGCAGTTGGCTGAAGGAAGTTCAAACAAAGCTTTCATCGAAAAGTTTGCGAACGACCTAAGCGTAAAGGTTGAACCTATCCGTAAAGATATGTTCAATGCAGTACGCAAAGCAATGCGTTTAGTTCGCGATGAGGATTCATCTGCGAAAACAAGTCTTACCGCTTGGTTGAATAAAGAAAAAGAGGTGAATACAAATCGTTTCTGCAGTCACTTGTACAGTGAGTCTGAATTTGCTTCTCTAAAAGTAGAAGAGGTTTTACCAGAATATGAGGGTGCCGAAGATGTGGATGCTCGTTTGATTATCCGCGATAACTTTGATGCGATCTTTACGAATAAACCAGAGACGTTAATCTTTGGTGAAGATTCAGGGAATATTGGTGATGTAAATCAAGGTTTAGAAGGAATGCAAGAGAAACACGGTGAGTTACGTGTTTCTGATGTAGGTATCCGCGAAGCGACTATTCTTGGTCAAGGTATTGGTATGGCAATGCGTGGTTTAAGACCTATTGCCGAGATTCAATACTTAGATTACTTATTGTACGCCATCCAAATTATGAGTGATGATTTGGCAACGTTGCATTACAGAACTAAAGGTGGTCAGAAAGCACCATTGATTATTCGTACTCGTGGACACCGTTTAGAAGGTATTTGGCATTCGGGTTCTCCAATGGGAATGATTATCAATTCTCTTAGAGGGGTGAATGTTTTGGTTCCTCGAAATATGACTAAGGCGGCTGGATTCTACAATACAATGTTAGAAGCTGATGATCCTGCTTTAATTATCGAATGTTTGAACGGTTACCGTTTAAAGGAAAAAATGCCTACCAATTTAGGTGCATTTAGAACTCCTGTTGGAGTTCCGGAAACTACTAAAGAAGGTGCAGATATTACTTTGGTTACTTACGGTTCTACCTGGCGTTTGGTTATGGAAGCTGCACAAGAATTAGAAGCAGTTGGCGTTTCTGCTGAAGTTATAGACGTACAGTCTTTAATTCCATTTGATGTGAATCATAAGATTGTTGAAAGTATTGCGAAAACAAACCGTGTGCTTTTCATTGATGAAGATGTTCCTGGTGGAGCAACGGCTTATATGATGCAGAAAGTCGTGGAAGATCAGAAAGCGTATTTCCATTTAGATAGCGAACCACGTTCTTTATCGGCTAAAGCTCACAGACCTGCTTATGGAACAGATGGAGATTACTTCTCTAAGCCAAGCGCTGACGATATTTTTGAAGTGGTTTACGCTATGATGAATGAGGCGAATCCTGAAAAGTACCCTAGCATCTATTAAGGTGAAATTGATTTGTAAAACATAAATCGTTTTACTTTTAAAATAGAATCCTCTCGTTCATACGGGGGGATTTTTTTATGCAGATTTAATTTGACGAGACTCTTGTTCTTTGTCAAATTGTAATCTTACATGTTTTGATATCGGAATTGCAGTTCCATCGTCATCAATCCTGCAAAATAGTACACGCGTACTTAATACAAGATGTTCATCGTGAGTGTAGGCGCTACACCTTCTTACTTCCAAAGAAATTGTAATTGTTGATTTTCCCATAGTGATGACTTTGCCGTAAATTTTAATGAGGTTGTTTACTTTTACGGGAGCCAAGAAAGTGACTTCATCCATTTTTAAAGTTACCATAAGCGGGGTGAAGCAGTATTGTGCAGCCATAGCACCACCAGCTTCATCTACCCAGCTTAACATTGTTCCTCCAAATAAATTGTTGTGTACCCCAATGTCTCCTTTTTTGCAAACTTTTGTTGAAATAAGTTCCATAATAAATTGTTTTAAAGGTTAGTGTTGTGGGAGATTTGTGTTTACAGTTCTAGCTTGTGAAAACATTTGTTTACGCGCGAATCTTTATGAATTGTCATAAATTGATTTAGACTGTAGGAGTAAATGCGAGTGCGATTGTTTGTTAAACTCTTCAGTTCTGTGATAAGCTTTTGTGTAGCATCGAAATAATATTCTGAAACAGTTTCGATGCGGTGTTCTGTGTGGATTAATTCTCCGTACATAAGTATTGGTTTTAGTTAATATATTCTCCGTGTAAGGCTATGTCTAGTCCTTTTTCTTCCATTTCCTCAGTCACTCGAATTGGAACAATAAGTGCTGTTATTTTATAGAGTAGATATGAACCAACGAATGTGAAAGTGCTGATGATAATGAGTGCGTAGACGTGATTGATAAAGGTTTCTGTTTCGCCATAAATCAAGCCTACATCTTTTGCGAATATTCCAGTGAGTAGAAGTCCTACTATTCCGCCCATTCCGTGGCACGCAAAAACATCTAAAGTATCATCTATGTCAAATCGTCTGAAGTAAGTTAGAAAGTGGTTGCAGATGAGTGCTCCAATAAATCCCATAAATAAACTCTGACCTATGCTTACGAAGCCTGCTGCAGGCGTAATTACTACTAGTCCAACTACCGCTCCGATACAAGCGTGTGTAGCTTTTACCTTATTACCTTTCATCCCCTCAATAACAACCCAGGTAAACATACTTATAGCCGAAGCGGTGTTGGTAGTGGCAAATGCCATAATAGCATCTGCATTAGCTCCAAGTGCTGAACCAGAATTAAATCCAAACCAGCCAAACCATAACATTCCTGTTCCAAGAAGAACATAGCTGATGTTGGCTGGGTTTTCTTCTTGTTTATGTTTCTTTCTACGTCCTAAGGCAAGTGCTCCGGCAAGTGCGGCAAATCCTGCAGAAATATGTACTACAGCGCCACCGGCAAAATCTAAGACACCCCACTGATGAAGAAAACCGTTTGGATGCCAGGTCCAATGCGCTAAAGGACAGTAGATGGTTAAACAAAACAAACACATGAAAATTAGATAGGCTGAGAAGTTGATACGCTCAGCAAAACTTCCCGTTGTTATAGCAGGCGTGATAATGGCAAACTTTAACTGAAACAAGGCAAAGAGTAATAGTGGAATCCCCAAACCTAAAGTTTCGTTGTATTGATCGATATTGTTAAACATAAAGTATTGGGTGGGATCTCCAATGAGACCAAAAAAGCTATCGCCAAATGAAAGACTAAATCCTACCACTACCCACAAAATACTAATCAAGCCTAATGCAATAAAACTTTGGAGCATCGTAGAAATAATATTCCTTTGACTCACCATTCCACCATAAAAGAATGAAAGTCCTGGAGTCATAAAGAATACCAAGCAACTTGCCGTTAGCATCCAAGTTATGTCTGCAGCATTTTCTGGGTTGATGTTTTCCAGACTTAAACTTTCAAAATTGAAAACACCAAAAATGGCAATGAGTATAATGGCTAAAAAGCTGATTATCCAGTTCTTATTCATAATAGGTTGGTTTCTAGTAAATTTCGAAAAATACATTTATAAAAAGAAATTATTTTAGGAATGAGGCTTATTTTAATGAATAACACATTAATATTGATTAATTTTGTGAAAACAACATTTATTGATTAAAGCGAGTGCTATGAAAAATGATATTGATAAAATCGATTTAGAGATTATTAAGCATTTGTCTTCAAATGCAAAGATTTCTTACACCGATTTGGCTTCAAAAATTCTTGTTTCACCGAGTACGGTACATGTAAGGGTGAAAAAGTTAGAAGATATAGGTGTGATAAAAAACTTCACTATTAATATAGATTACAATAAGTTAGGGCTTTCGTTTACCTCGTATTTAGGTGTGTTTTTAGATAAAGCTAAGAGTTTTGATAAGGTAGTGGCCTCCTTAAGAAAGATTCCACAGATTACAGTTATCGATTTTACTACCGGACAGTTTAGTGTATTCTGTAAGGTAAGAGCAATGGATTCTTCGGCAGCTCGAGATGTACTTAAAAATGTACATTCGATAGAAGGAATTCGTCGAACAGAAACCTTTATCTCTATGGAGGAATTGCTCAACGATAAGGATTCATTAATGGATTCCATAGAGTTAGACGATACGAAGCATTAGTTGTATATTTAAAACCGAAATCTAACTGTTCATCGATTTAGAATGAAAACTACCGAGCAAGACAGCTTGTATCAAGATTTGGAGAAACAATCGGTTTCTACCCTTTTACAACAAATAAATCAGGAAGATAAAAAAGTGGCAGAGGCTGTTGATGCTTCCTTGCCACAAATAGAAGCTTTAATAGCGAATATTCTCCCGCGTATGCAAAAGGGAGGGCGTCTGTTTTATATGGGTGCAGGCACAAGTGGTCGTTTAGGTATTTTAGACGCCTCAGAATGTCCGCCTACGTATGGCGTTTCTCACAATTTAGTGGTGGGTATAATTGCGGGTGGCGATAGTGCAATCCGTAAGGCGGTTGAGTTTGCAGAAGATTCTACTGTTTTAGGATGGGAAGATCTGCAAGAGAAAAACATAACAGATTTAGATTCTGTGATTGGAATTGCTGCCTCTGGAACTACACCTTATGTGATTGCTGCATTAAAAGCTTGTCAAACTGCGAATATTCTTACAGGATGTATAACTTGCAATGCGAATTCTCCGGTAACGGAATATGCCGATTTCCCAGTAGAAGTAGTAGTAGGACCTGAATATGTTACGGGGAGTACTCGAATGAAAGCTGGAACTGCGCAGAAATTAGTTTTAAATATGATTTCTACCTCTTTAATGATTAAACTTGGGAAAGTTCAAGGGAATAAAATGGTAGATATGCAACTGAGTAATGATAAATTAGTTGACAGAGGCTCTAGAATGGTAGCTGATCAAACTGATTTAGAACTAAAATTTGCACAAGAATATTTATTGAAATATGGCTCTGTTCGCAAAGCTGTTAATGCCTATAAAAATGGTAAATAAAGATGTTTTAGCAAAAGGAGTAAGCTTATTGGCTTATTCATTCCCCTTCTTTTTTGGAGGACCTATGTTATTGTTTTATTCCATTCAGGAAGAAAACACCTTATTGAAAATTGCAGCAGGAATATTGATGCTAGCAGCAATGTATTTAGGCGCAAAGGGAGTAATGACGATTGTTGAAGCATTTTTTGGAAAAAGAAAATAATATGACTTTTAAGGAACTTAATTTCCACAAGGATATACAGGAAGGTTTAGATGCGATGTATTTCGAGAAACCGACCCCAGTACAAGAATTAGCGATTCCAGTAATTATGGAAGGACGTGATATTATTGCTTGTGCACAAACTGGAACAGGGAAGACTGCAGCTTTTTTACTGCCTATTCTCAACGAACTTCACAAAGTAAAAAAGAAGAAGATTCGTGCTATTATCATAGCGCCAACGCGTGAGTTGGCTCAGCAAATTGATCAACAGTTCGATGGTTTTTCTTATTTCGCTCACGTAAGCTCTCAGGCCGTTTACGGTGGTGGCGATGGTAAAGATTGGGTGCAACAGTCCGAATCTTTAAATAAAGGAACCGAAGTTATTATTGCAACTCCAGGTCGTTTATTGTCCTTTTTGTCTTTGGCAAATATTGATTTGTCTGGAGTTGAGTATTTAATTTTAGATGAAGCGGATAGAATGTTGGATATGGGTTTCAATCACGATATAATGCGTATCGTAGATAAGTTGCCTAAAAAGAGACAAACCCTATTGTTCTCTGCTACTATGCCTCCTAAGATTGTCAAATTAGCTCAGAGTATCTTGGTAAATCCAGCGCGTGTAAACGTAGCAATTTCCAAACCTGCCGAAACCATTCGTCAGGAAGCCTACTTAGCTTACGACAAGCAAAAAGCACCTTTGGTAGCTCATATTCTTAAGAGTATGGACTTTGAGTCGGTGATTGTATTTTCGTCTACCAAAAAGAATATTTCTGTTATTCAACGAGAGCTGAAGTCTCAAGGAATACCTTCTAAAGCGATGTCTTCTGACTTAGAACAGAAAGAGCGCGAAGAGGTAATGGGGCAGTTTAAAGCGAAGAAGTTTAAAACCTTAGTGGCTACCGATATCGTTTCGAGAGGGATTGATATTAAAGGAATCTCATTAGTGATAAACTACGATATCCCTTCGGATGCCGAAGATTATATTCATAGAATTGGTAGAACTGGAAGAAATGAATCTGATGGTCACGCTATTACATTGATAAATGATAGAGATCAAATTCTGTTCTTTAATATTGAAGCTTTAATGGATAAGGTAGTTGATAAACTTCCTACGCCAGAAGGTTTAGGGGAAGCACCTTTATACGAGCCCGAAAAGAAACGTTCGAAGCCAAACGGGAATAAGAATAAGAAGAAAAACTTTAAGCCTAAATATAAAGGGAAACCAAAGTTTAAGAAGAAACCTGAGTCTGGTAAATAGTATTAAGTACACGGTACTAGGTACCTTGTACTTAATGCCTAGTACTTTATTCCGGTTGCTCGGCTAAATGAATTCCATCTCTCTTAATGGTAATCATCTTGTCTTTGTAAAGGTTACCAATCGCTTTCTTAAAAACTTTTTTACTCATTTCTAACTCCTCATAAATTGCTTCGGGAGCAGATTTGTCGTTTAAAGGCAAAAAGCCATTAGCATCGTGTAATGCTTCAATAATTAATGAGCGAGCGTCTTTTACTTCAGCCATTCCTTCTTTTTTTAATGTAATATCTAGTTTATGATCTTCTAAACGGATGGTCTTTATGTATCCAATCGTTTTTTGTCCTTCGCTAAGGTTTTGGAATATTTCGTTGTGATAGAGTAAGCCCCAAAACTTATTATTTACAATCACACGAACGCCTAAGTCAGTTTCGTCACAGATCAAAACTTCTACTTCTTGTCCGAGTTCTAAATCTTCAGCTTCATTTTGTAGATGTCTGTGTACTTTAGCTGTGGCTGCAATTCTATCGGTTTGTTTATCTAAATAAGCATACACCAAATAGTAGCCATCGTTAATCATTAAAGAACGCTGTTGCGAAACCGGAACAAATAGATCTTTAGGTAAACCCCAGTCTAAAAAGGCTCCATAGCTCTCAACTTTATTAACGTTTAGATAAGCAAACTCACCCACGCGGATATACGGATCTAAACGAGTCGCAATAATGCGGTCTTCAGAATCTCTGTAAATAAATACGTCCATAAAATCACCTACTTCAACCCCTGAAGGTACGTAGCGTTTTGGTAATAATATTCCGTTGTAATTTCGGTCTTCAGTATCTAAGAAAAGTCCAATTTCGGTACTTCTTAAAACTTCTAAGTTGACATTCTTTCCTATTAAACTCATCGTGTAAATACCCACTCTTTATCGGTAGACAAAGCTTCGCTAAAAGCATAGCTACCCAAATTAAAATTCTTTAAGTCTTCCACATTTGTAATGTGGTTTTGAATAATGAAACGTGTCATCATTCCGCGTGCCTTTTTAGCGAAAAAGCTAATCACCTTAAGCACGCCATTTTTTTCGTCTTTAAAAACAGGTGTTATAATTTCTGCTTTTAAAACCTTTTTATCTACTGCCTTAAAATACTCATTTGAGGCAAGGTTAATTACAATATCTTGTTCTCTATTGTTGATCTCTTTGGTGATTTTACTTCCCCAGAACTCATAGAGATTCTTGCCTTTTTTATTGGCAAATTTAGTCCCCATTTCTAAACGGTATGCTTGCATTAAATCTAAGGGGCATAATAAGCCATATAATCCTGATAGAATGCTTAAATGCTCTTGAGCGAAATCCATATCGTCTTCAGATAAAGAATCAGCGTCTAAGCCAGTATATACATCTCCTTTAAAAGCATAAATAGCCGCTTTGGCATTCGTTGCGTCAAAAGGAAGGCTCCAATTATTAAAACGCTCAGCATTGAGCTCAGCAATTTTCGGACTAACCTTCATTAGGTCTTGTATATCGTTAGTTTTAAGCTTTTTTAAGTCTTTTATTAAAGCTGCTGAGTCCTTCTCGAATGGTGAAAGCGTAGTTTTGGGCAGGACTATTGTCGCATCCATATCCAAAGTCTTTGCTGGTGAAATGAGTATATGCATTCAATAAAATTTCAACAAAAGTACGCTTTTCATTTCTTAGATTGTTACTTGAATTTCTTGATTATATTTGTTGAAACACATTATCTATTATGAAAAGAATTTATCTTATCTGTTTTGTATCCCTTTTCTTGTTGTCTTGTACCGGAACGAAGAAGATGACAAAAAAAGCAGTTGCCTTTGAACAACAAGGAATGTACAGCGAAGCATCGGCTTATTATTTATCGGCATTAGAGCGAAAAAGCACCAATATAGATGCGGCTATGGGTTTAAAGCGTACCGGGCAATTAGTCATGGATGATTATCTGGCCGACTTTTTTAAATCGCATACAGCTAAGAAGTCCAAAGCTTCTGTTTATAGTTATTTAAAGGCTCAAGATTGGCAGAAGAAAGCGGTAATGTATAAGGTGTCTTTAGAAATTCCTGATTACTATACGACTTATTATAATGAAGATTTGTCGGTTTATCTGTCTCAGCTTTACGATGAGGCCTTATCTTATTTAGATAAAGAAGAGTTTGATTTAGGGGCTGCAAAATTAGATGAAATATTAAGTCTTAAAATTGACTATAAAGATGTAGCTGAATTGAAATCTTATGCGCGCTTAGAACCGCTTTACAGAAAAGGGAATCAGGCTTTAGAAATGAAAAAATTTAGAAAAGCGTATGGTCTTTTTGGACGTACCGTTTCGTATAAGGACAGTGATGAGTTGCGAGATCATGCATTAAAAGAGGCACAATATCCAATTGCTATGCTTCCTTTTGAAAATGCAACGAAAGTTATTAATGCACATAAAGCTTTTGAATCTCAGTTTTTAAATCTGTTTATTAAGAATAAGAATCCTTTTATTAAAATTATTGATCGGGTACACATTCAAACGATATTGGCCGAGCAAGAATTGGGGATTAGTGGCTTGGTAGATGCTCAAACGGCTGCTCAGGCAGGAGATTTGTTTGGAGCTAAAGCTCTTTTGGTAGGTAGATTGGTGAGTCTTGATATTAAAAAAGCACTGATAAAGCCAAGTCGAAAAAAAGGATGGGAATCGTACCAGCAAAAACAATACAATGCAAGTACCAAAAAATATGATCTGGTTACAAAATATAAGAAAGTTCATTACAATGAATTCTTCGGAACCAATTCTGTAAATATGACTGTTGAATACAAGTTGATATCGACTGAAACAGGAGAGATTTTATCGACAAATTTAATCTCTGAAACCCGAGAGGATGAAGTTTGGTACATTACCTACGATGCAAATTCAAAAAATCTTTTGTCCGGAACCTGGAATAATAAATTGCTTTCCAGTGATACAGATGTTATAAACAAAAGCTATCAGGATAGAAAACAAATCCAAAATTTATTAAAAGCAAACCGGAAGTTGATTTCTATTGAGGAATTAAAGAATACCGCTTTAAAAATTGTAAGTGGTAAGGCAGTAAACGAAATCAATGCGTATAATCCCGAAGAAGATTAATGAGGGTTTTATTCTCCATACTTATTACTTTGCTTTTTATTTCCTGTTCCGGCACAAAGCAGACAGTACAAATTGATGAACCGGTATATCCAAACTGGATTAGTAACCGACCTTTGTCGGGAGATTATTATATAGGTATTGCAAAAGCGTTAAAAAATAGTATTGATTACACGTCTGTAGCAAAGCAAAATGCTTTGATAGACCTGAGTAGTGAGATATCTGTTAAACTGAGTAGCGAATCTATATTTCATCAAGTAGATAAGGGAGACAGTTATCGAGAAGACTATCAGGCCTTAATCCGTATGGAAAGTCAAAAAGATTTGGAGGCTTATGACTTGGTGGCATCTTGGGAGACTGATAAAGAATACTGGCTTTACTATAAGCTTTCAAAATCCAAGTGGGCTGAGATAAGAGCAGAACGCAAACAAAAAGCTGTTAATGAGGCGTACTCCTATTATAAATTGGCCTTAGAAAAACAGTTAAAGGAAGATGTGCCCTCGGCCGTACATTTTGCAGTAAAAGCCTTAGATGTCATAAAATTGTATATGAATGAGTCGGTAAGGCATCCGGATTTAGAATACCCCTTAGATGTGTATTGTTTTGAATTTCTTGCCGACATTCACAATTCGATTACTTACGAATCTGAATTAAATTTAGAAAGTAGAGAATTTTTAATTGGTTCTGATTTGACACTTGAATCTTTTGATGTTCATGTGAGAAAAAACAATATTCCCTTTAAGATCAGATCTTCTTTTAAAGGAGCTCCAGATCGTGCATTTTCGAAAGCTGATGGTGTTGTGGAAGTTCGTGCACAAGGAATGGATGTGTATCGCAAGGAGCATTTTGTGCAATTTATTTTAGATTGGGAAGGAATGTTGAAAGCAGCTAGCCCTTCAGATTGGTTTTGGTCTTTAGTAGACTTTCCCGAAAGTAGCTTTAAGATTTCAGTATCTCCGGTTTGGCCAAAGATTTCAATTTCTTCTGAGGAGTTGAATTTAGGTCAGGAATTTGGACAATCGATTCTTTTAAATGAAGCCCTTAATTATTTTCAGGAAAAAGGTTTTGAAATTGTAGATGATTCTCATGCCGATTATAAAATCAATATTAAAGCGAATACGCATAGAGGCTTGACAAACAATCGAATGCATACGGCTTTATTGCAGTATGAGTTTGTTGTGCAAGATGCTTCGGGCAAGCTGATGTATCAACAACAAAAACGCGAGTTGAAAGGTGTGCAAGCCTCTTTTCCCACAGCGGGAATCAATGCGTATGAACGCAGTTTAGATGATTTTAAATGGGATGTGTTACGACCTTTTTTAAAACAATTGGAAGGAGAATGATTAATGTCCCGTTCTATATTTACAACAAGAATGTAGGCTTTGATAGGCTTCTTCTCCTGCCCTTAATTGCCAGTTATCGTGTCCAGCTTTAGATAGTATTTTGGCAAGTTTTTCTTCGTTTAAAGCATCTTTAAACTTAACGCTTAGGGTTTTGTTCTCTAAATTCCATTCAGCCCATTTTACACCCTTCACTTTATAGGCTAAAGTTTCAATACGGTTTTTACACATCCCGCAAATACCATCTACAAATAGAGAAGTTTCGTTTAAGCTTTCGAGAATCGTATAGTCTATTTGAGGTTTGATGGTTTTAATCTGAAAACCTTTTGAAATACCCAGAGCTAAAACATATTTATTAACCAGTTGAATTCCATTTACATTTCGATATACAGGAATATTTACAGAAGAATTGACACTGTAATTATTTTTCATTTGAAAAGAAATTGAAGGTTGAAGATTGAGAAAAGATCCTCCAGTAGAATTCATTAGTACACTATTGTTTCCTGCTTTTTCTCGATGGGCGATGAGTAGTGATAATCCAGAGTTCAATTTTTTGCTAGTACGATGAGATACTTTAAATCCGAGATTGTAGAGATTTCCATATTTGTAATCTGTCCGCTCTGTGTTAATCCTCTGTGAAAATTCACTTGACCAATATGTGCTTAGGGATAACTTAGAACCAAAAAATCCTTTATGAATCATAAAAGAGGATTTAAGTTTGTAGCTTCCTGAAGAAGGTTGAATATCGATGGGTAAAATTATATTACCATCCATTTGATCAAATTGCCCAATCGGTACAGAAATTTTTAACGAACTACTAACGTTAATCATTTGTTCCTTGAAAGAATCTAAATTGTATTGAATCCCAATTGCAGCATCTCCAAGTCCACCCGCTTTTCTTTTAGTATCAATAAAGTTATACTCTATTGATTTGTCTATGAAATAACCTAACTCAGTAGAAATACTTAGTTTATTTGTGAGCCCATAATTGAATGCTAATAAACCAAAGTCAAAATTCGTATTGTTTAAATAGACATAGTCTGATGGAGAAGAACCTTCGAGATAAGTATCTGAATAACTATGAATAAATGTTGAAGACACCGAAAAAGAATTTTTACTCATTGAAGATGAACCCGATCCTGATGAAGGATTTCCTGCAGAACAACATTGTGCCTTTGATTGTAAATTGAAGCAAATGGCAATAATACTCAGTAGAAATAAAGGTTTCATAGATGATGTGAAGAGGTTATTCCGTAATCGTAATTGTAATACTTTCAGTTGCTTCACCCTTATCGTTTGATACTGTGCAAATAATAGTTTTTTCACCAATACAACAAGGCGATGCAGTATACTGTACTTCAGAGCCTTCATTATTTGTAGTGAATAAATCTCCTAAATCTACTCCCCAAATATAGTCTAAGTCACCTCCAGTTGCATAACAATTGAGAATTGCGGGTTCTCCACTTCCAAATTGTATGCGAATATTGTTTGTAGTAAGGCTATCGATAACTGGGAGTTCAGTAAGAATATTTGAGCTTGAATCTTCTTTGTCACAACTGCTAAAAAATGCTAGACTAAGAAGGGCGAATACGATTGTTGTTGCTTTCATTTGAAGCTGTTTTTATAAATCTAATTAAATACTTTAAAGAAGTTAGCAAATTTCTTGCCAAGCTTTGGTGTACTTTATTGAAGTCAAAAGCATTTAATTGAGATGAAATAAGTAGTTTTAGGCTTCTAAATCTATACTATGTCAACATCGATTATAAAACTGCAAGAAGCAAAAATTTACCAAAAGGATCATTTGGTTCTTAAAAATGTGAATTTTGAACTTCAGTCTGGAGATTTCATTTACCTAATAGGTAAAACGGGCTCTGGAAAAAGTAGTTTACTGAAAACGCTTTATGGCGACTTGGCTTTGCAAGATGGGATAGGAGAAGTGGTTGGTTACGATTTAAATCGTTTGAAGGACAAAGAAATTCCTTTTTTGAGACGAGGTATAGGTGTTGTTTTTCAAGATTTCCAATTGCTTTCCGATAGATCTGTAAAAGATAATTTACTTTTTGTTCTTAAAGCTACTGGTTGGACAGATAAATCAAAAATTGACAGTAGAATTCAAGAGGTTTTGTCGCAGGTAAGTATGGAACACAAAGACTATAAAATGCCCCACGAACTTTCTGGTGGAGAGCAACAGCGCATTGCAATTGCACGGGCTTTATTAAATGAACCTGAATTGATTCTTGCTGATGAACCTACAGGGAATCTAGATCCAGAAACTTCTAGAGAGATAATGAAAGTGTTAAAGGGGATTCAGGAAAAGGGAAAGGCAATTTTTATGGCAACACACGATTATTCTATTATCAATGATTTTCCATCACAAATGATTCGTTGTGCAGATGGTACAATTAGTCCTGTGGATAAATTATCTGTATAATTTTCTCAGCTTCTGTATTGCTGTTAAATTCTTCTAGCATTAGGTCTTTACGAGCCTGAATTTCTTCTGTTGAAAAAGGGACTTCCTCTAATTCTTTAATTTTATCAATCCATTCATTTGGTTTCTCTACGATATGGCAAAGTGATTCTAGTCCAGTTTCATTCACCATCTTCCCATTTACAATACAATGACGTCCTTCGTGTAAAGATTTTAATAATTTTAATTTTATCCCGGTATCCTGCGTAGTTGGTAAAACCTGTATATGAGCATTTTTCAGCATTCGCTCTAAAATAGATTCTTCAGGGTTTTCGACTATTCTAATATGGTTGTAAGGCTTCACAATATGTCGTAATTTTTTACTCGGTGAGTAGCCTGTAATAACCAATGGGTAGTCTAGCCGACTAAACACTTTTTGGACTAGGAAAAGGGCTGCATCTTCATTTTCGGCAACTGATAAATTACCGTGGTAAATAGCATATTCTCCTATTCCTTCTAAACTGCTAATTTCAGTGTCAGAATGAAACGCTTTTATATAATGACTATTCCCTATTTTGTTGAAATATTTGTGGTCTTTTAATGAAATTGAAAATATTCCAGTAGCTTCTTTAAGTTTAGATTCATAGGTTTTAATTTTATAGTGTTCTGCAAATAAATAAAACTTGTCAAGTATGCGTTTCTCACTTTTAGCTAGAGCTTTATAATAATCTGCTTCTATATTATGGGCTCTAACAAATTGTTTTAGACCTTGAAGCAATAGATTATTAAGGTATGCACAACTATGAAGTCCCTCAAAAAGTATGGGAGCTTGAATATTTTGTAAATTTTGAAGAAGTTTTTCTGATGTTCTAGACTTTACAATAAAAGGAGTTTTTGAAAAAAGATTAAGCCATTTCATTTTCCGAGGGTAGTAATGAACAGAATCACATAATTTGTTTAAGATTTCAGCTTTCCCTCTACCATATTGAAAACAATGAAGGTGAATCTTTAGACCATGTTCACTCAGGGCTTTAATTTTGTGATATATATCTATAACCCCACCGTAATCTGCTGGGAAAGGTATGTTTAAGGCTACTATGTGTAAGTGTTTATCCTTCAATTTCAGTGTATACTTCTTTCAGGGCTATTTCTTCGTGTTCCCAATTTAATTCTTTAACAGCACGTTCCATATTTTCAGACCAAGTATTTTGTATATCCTCGTTGTTTAGTGCTAAACGTATTTGATCGGCTATGTGTTTTGGTTGGTGATTTTCAATAAATAGGCCTACATTATAGGTTTCAATAATTTTTTGAACTTCAATAACTTTTGTTGCTAAAACGGGTATTCTGGCGTGTATATAGTCGAATAATTTATTGGGTAAGCTATAGCGGTAATTGATGTTTGTGTCTTTATCAAGTGTGAGTCCTAACTGAGCCAGTTGTGTGTATTGCATCATTTCTTGATAAGGCATTCTACCTTTAAAAAGAACCGATTTTTGGAGTCCCAATTCTACGACCCTTTGTTTTAATTGAGGAATAACATCGCCATCTCCAATAATTAAAAAGCAAACATTTTTTAAATATTGCATTGCCTCAACAGCTTCTTCAATCCCGCGGTCAATATTAATACCTGCTCCTTGAGTAATTATTATGTCTTTGTCAAGAGGGACCCCTAATTCTTCTTTAGTCTTGCTGTTATTGAGGGATATTTTGTTGGGCATATTACGCATAATGCGTAATGTTTTACCGTATTCAGTTTTATAGAGTTGAGAAATAGATGGGTTTACGGTAAAGATGTATTCCAACTTCGGGAATATCCAACGTTCTATAGCTAGCCATACGCCTTTTACGAAAGGCTTGTTTTGGATTTCAGGTACTCCTGTAAAGTATTCGTGAGAATCATAAACCAATGGTTTCCTGCGAATTTTAGCTGCAAGGAAGTTTGCCAATAGAGTGTCTAAGTCATTGGAGTGATATACATCTACTCTAGAAAATAGGAGTAGGAAGAATAATCGAATATTGTATTCTGCATAAAATAAAGCTCCCTTATTGAAAAAGAGATTCATTCTTTTGCAATCATAATCTCTATGAAGTTTTAAACTTTCAGTGAGTTTTCTACCAACCAACAAAATGTCATAGTCTAATTTTTTTAGGCTATTGCAGACTTTTTTCACTCTTTGGTCGGTAGCCAAATCGTTCGTTACAGAAACAATGATTCTTTTTTTCATTGAAACGAAGATAGTAATTCGGGACTAGTGAACTATGTCTAGTGACTAGAATGTATCTCTAGTTGTATTCTGTAACGTTTATAGTAAATTTAAGGTCTTTACCAACCTGCTATTTATCACTCACTAATCTAGTATAAAGGCATTTTTATATCGAATAATTACAATCTCCTAATTTTTACTATGTGATATCATACGACCATTGATGTCGAAGATGTTTTCTATGACTATAACATTGCTTGTTAGTATGTCTACCATACCAACAGTAGAGGTTGCTGTAGCTTTATAGAATATTACTGTTATTTTATATAAATAAGTATCTTGCAGCACAATAAAATCTAATTTATGAAAGCAAGAATTTTACTAGTAACATTAATCGCTTTAGTGACGATTTCTAAGGCACAAACAATTGATGAATCCTTTGAGTTTGATGGTGTTAATCGTTATCATAAGATATATATACCTTCTAATTTTACTCCTAACATGCCTTTGGTGCTGAATTTACATGGATATACTTCAAATGCTTTTCAACAAGTATTTTATAGTAGTATGACTACTGTTGCTGAATCAAACGATTTTATGCTTGTGTTTCCAGAAGGAACTACAGACCAATATGGTGTTACCTTTTGGAACTCGGAAATTGCTGGTGAAGATGTAGATGATTTAGGGTATTTAATAGCTTTGATTGATTCTATGATTGTAAATTATCAAGTAGACCCTTATAGAGTATACATGTGCGGAATGTCTAATGGTGGTTTCATGTCTTATTATTCTGCATGTGAGATGACTGATAAAATTGCTGCTATAGCCTCGGTAACCGGAACCATGAATAATGTGATTTATGATAATTGTAATCCTACTAAAAGTATTCCTGTATTAGAGATTCATGGAACCGAAGATGCGACGGTTCCTTATTTAGGTTTTGAAAGTTCGGGAAGTTTTCAAACTATGATGGCTACCGAAGATATTGTTGATTTTTGGGTAAATCATAATAACTGCACAGAAAGTCAGGTTGTGGAAATGGAGGATTTGAGTATTACAGATCTCTCTACAGTAACCCATTTTAGTTATACCGGAGGTGATAATGGGGCTTCAGTGGAGTTGTATAGAGTGAACGAAGGTGGGCATACATGGCCTGGGAGCATAATTCCATTATCCGGAATTGTTACTAATCATGATATTGTTGCTTCAGAAGTTATTTGGGATTTTTTCAATCAATACGATATAGATGGTCTATTAGGTGTTGATGATGTTCTTCAAGAAACTAATTTTACCATGAGCCCAAATCCGATGAATACTTCTACGATAGTTAATTCCTCATTTAGCATTGATGAATATATTATTTATGATATACAGGGTAAGGTTGTACGTAAAGCTGTTGTAAATGCTTCTCAGATTGAAATTCAAAAGGAAGGAATTCAATCAGGTTTGTATTTTGTTGAGGTTCTAGGTGAGCACACAAGATTAAAGCAACAATTAGTGGTGCAATAAGTTTTCCATAATAAATAAATATCTCTGTTAATTGGCTGCGCAAAACACTACACATCAGAGTATAGTTCATTTTTATCAAAACGTAACCCCTAAAATGGGTGGGGTTACGATTTAGCCATTTAAATCGGCTCTATTATGTGTTTTTATGCGCTTTGGAGAAATGAAAAAACCCTGAAAATACTCAGATTTTCAGGGTTTTCCCCAATTCAAGGAATTGAATTCGTGGAGATGCAGGGAATCGAACCCTGGTCCAAACAAGGAATCTGAAAGCTTTCTACATGTTTATTAAGCAATTAATTTTCGAGTAAGGTCGGGAAGCTTACATTCCCAAAGCCAAACCTTATCCTTTGTATTTCGCCTTTAAGTCAAGGTATCCCTATTGGCTAGTTCATCCTTTTGATGATGCTCGGTGGGATAGAAGCGATCAACCTTCATCTATCCGCAGAGCAAAAGCTAGACTAATCCTAGATTAGGCAGCTAAAGCGTAGTTAGACTCGCCGTATAAAAAAATGTGAATTGGATATTAACGAGCCATCTCACCATGCTCGACATGCTTACAGTCCTATTCATCTCGCTGTCAAAGCCAGTCATCCCCAATAATTTCAATGATCTATGGCAAAGATAGGATATATAGTATTTGGTACAAGGTATTAAGTACAAAGTATTATCAGCTTTTAACTTAAAACTTAGAACTTGTCACTCAAAACTTCAATACTACGATTAACCTTTTACGATTTACGATTTACTGCATACATTTTGTACTTTTGGGCGACTTATAAATAGACCTCAAATGAAAATAGGAATCCTTAGAGAAGGTAAAACGCCTCCTGATAAACGTGTAGCTTTAAGTCCTGCACAATGTGTGCAAGTTCAAGAGCAATATCCAGAATTAGAATTGGTAGTTCAGCCCAGTCCTATTCGTCGGTTTGTTGATGAGGATTATCTAAGTATAGGTGTTAAAATGCAAGAAGATTTATCTGATTGTGATGTGTTAATCGGAGTTAAAGAAGTCCCTAAAAAAGATTTGATTCCAAATAAAACCTATTTCTATTTCTCGCATACCATTAAGGAGCAGCCCTACAATAGAGAATTACTTCTGAAAATGCTCGATTTGAATATTCGCATGATCGATTATGAGACATTAACGAATGCTAATGGTAAGCGTTTGATTGGTTTTGGTCGTTATGCTGGTATTGTTGGGTGTTATAATGGCTTTTTAACTTACGGTTTGCGTACGGGGACTTATTTTTTAAAGGCAGCTAATCTTTGTGAAGATCGCAAAGATATGGAGTCGGAGTTCACCAAAATAATACTTCCTGCAATCAAGATTATCGTAACTGGATCGGGTAGAGTAGGGAATGGTGCACTAGAAGTAATCAATGCTATTGGTGTAAAAGAGGTTTCTAAAGAAGATTTCTTGAATAAGGAGTTTGATGAAGCAGTATTTGTTCATTTGAATACTATGGATTATAATATGCGTATAGATGGAGCTGGTGATAGCAAAGCGGATTTCTATGCGAACCCTAAAGACTATTGTTCAGATTTTATGAAGTATGCAAAGCTGTCTGAGCTATTTATTGCTGGGCATTATTATTCTGCCGATTCTCCTTATTTGTTTACACGAGAAGATGCTAAGTCGGCTGATTTTAAAATTAGAACTGTAGCAGATATTTCTTGTGATATCGATGGTCCTGTAGCAAGTACTATCCAACCCTCAACTATAGCAGATCCTATCTATGGTTATAATCCTCAAACTGAATCTGAAGATGATTTCGCAAAGTCTGATGTGATTGCTGTTATGGCAGTTGATAACTTACCTTGTGAGTTGCCTAAAGATGCTTCAGAGGATTTTGGCGCTGAAATGATTAAACATATCCTACCTTGTTTATTGGGCGATGATTCTGAGAAAGTGATTGCTAGAGCTACTATTTGTGAAAATGGGAACTTAACGTCCTATTATCAGTATTTAAATAATTATGTGCTAGGTGAAGTTTAAATTTTTTAAGATTTTTTACTTTGGCGTAGTTATTGTTAAATATTAATTGTTGTGTATTTGCAACAGATTAAAATACTGGGGGGATTTAGAATCATACTTTAAGGGCTCGCTTTGCGAGCCTTTTTTCATTTAAAAACTATAGTGTTAATGGTGCTATAAATTGCTGTACATATCTATGAATTTATATATTTGAACCACATTTATCCTGGGGGGTGTTTTAGGATGTTTTTCATCCTAATTAAATTAAAATGAGTGATTCTCCCTATATGTTTTAGGTTGTACATTCGTTATATTTGTATAACATTTTAATCCTGGGGGGGATTTAGAGTTTTTAAAGGACCTACATTTTTATGTAGGTCTTTTTTATTTCTATTAGTTTATATAAGAGTATTTTATCGATTATTTATAGCAAAAAAAAAGCCTCATCATCGATGAGGCTTTTGTGAAAATAATAAATATTAAACAGCTTTCAATTCTTTTATAGTAGCTACAGGATCGTCTGCTTTAAATACAAAACTACCTGCAACAAGAACATCTGCTCCAGCTTCGGTTAAAGCTTTTGCGTTATAGATATTAACCCCTCCATCAATCTCAATTAATGTAGAGGCTCCTTTTTTAGTTATTAAAGCTTTTAATTGCTTTACCTTATCGTAAGTGTTCTCAATAAAACTTTGTCCACCAAAACCTGGATTAACAGACATTATACAAACTAAGTCGATATCCTTAATTACATCTTCTAAAAGATGAATAGGTGTGTGTGGGTTTAATGCAACCCCAGCTTTCATCCCTTCAGCCTTTATGGCTTGAAGAGTTCTGTGTAGATGTGTACAAGCTTCGTAGTGAACGGTAAGTATATCTGCTCCAATTTGTTTAAATGTACTTATGTATTGATCTGGATTAACGATCATTAAATGCACATCCATTGGTTTTTTAATATGCTTTTTCATGGCAGCCATTACGGGCATCCCAAATGATATGTTTGGTACAAAAACACCGTCCATGATGTCGATGTGAAACCAATCGGCATTACTATCGTTAATCATTTCGATATCGCGTTGTAGATTTGCGAAATCTGCTGCGAGTACGGAAGGGGCTATTAAATGTGACATATTTTTGTTTTTAAATAAAAAAAAGAAGGCCTGAGCCTTCTTTAAATTTAACCTAAGTAGGTTTTTAATATTTTACTTCTCGAAGCGTGTTTTAATCTTCTGATAGCTTTTTCTTTAATTTGACGAACTCTTTCTCTAGTAAGATCAAAACGTTCTCCAATTTCTTCTAAAGTTAAAGATTGTTTGTCTTCTAGACCAAAGTAAAGTCTAATAACATCGGCTTCACGCGGAGTAAGAGTGTCTAAAGCTCTTTCAATTTCTATGCTAAGAGAGGCGTTTAATAATCCTTTATCTGGATTAGGGCTTTCCCCTGAGCGTAAAACGTCGTATAAGTTTGAATCTTCACCTTCAACTAAAGGAGCATCCATTGATACGTGACGACCTGAGTTTCTTTGTGATTCCTTAACATCAGATTCGCTCATATCTAAGAAGGTAGCAATTTCAGAAGCTGAAGGTGCACGCTCTTCTTCTTGCTCGATAGAAGCATAAGCTTTGTTAATCTTATTAATCGAACCAATTTTATTTAAAGGAAGACGTACAATACGCGATTGTTCAGCTAATGCTTGAAGAATCGATTGACGAATCCACCATACAGCGTATGAGATAAATTTAAAACCACGCGTTTCATCAAAACGTTGTGCAGCTTTAATCAAACCTAAGTTACCTTCGTTAATTAAGTCGGGTAATGAAAGGCCTTGATTTTGGTATTGCTTAGCTACCGATACCACGAAACGAAGATTGGCTTTAGTTAATTTCTCTAAAGCGATCTGGTCTCCTTCACGAATACGCTGAGCTAACTCAACTTCTTCTTCGGCAGTAATTAAATCTACTTTACCTATTTCTTGTAGGTATTTATCGAGGGAGGCAGTTTCACGGTTAGTTACCTGTTTGGTAATCTTCAGTTGGCGCATATGCGACGGATTTAAATTAATTAGATACTAACTTATATACGAGAGGAATGATTGAAAGGTTACATTTATTGTAAATTATTTTCTATTTTTTTTATTTCCTCAATAACAGTCTGTATAGACGCATTAATATTTTCTCCTGGAATAATTAAATCAGCCTTACCTTTACTTGGAAGGATAAATTCCTTAAACATGGGTTTTACCGTTTGATTGTATTGTTCCAATACAGATGCTTTCGTTCTACCTCGTTCTGCAATGTCTCGTTCTATTCTTCTACTTAAACATGCTTTTTGATCTAAGTCTATATATATGTTTAGATCATAAAACTCCAGGAGTATTTCTTGACTAAGAACAAGAGTACCTTCAATAATTATTATCTTTTCGGGCTCTATTTTTTTAGAAGAGGTAAGTCTGCTGTGCGTATTGAAGTCATAGATCGGCTGTAGAGTTGTGTTGCCTTTTATTAATTCTATGATATGCTTTTTTAGTAGTTCAAAATCTAATGAGTCTGGATGATCGAAATTCTGGTTTGCTCTTTCTTCTAGCGATAAACTGCTTAAGTCTTTATAATATGCATCTTGAGTGATAAGTAGAGTCTCCTTTTTGGGAAGGGCGGAGATTAACTTTTTGGCAAAGGTCGTTTTACCCGATCCACTTGCACCAGCAATACATATGATTATACTGTTTGAATTCATTTTATAAAAATAAAAAATCCCCTCGATTGCTCGAGGGGATTGGTATAAAAATAAGCAGAATTTATTCTGCTGGTTTAGCTTCAGGTTTTGGCAATAAAACTTTTCTAGAAAATTTCATTTTACCAGTTTTCTGATCTACATCTATAATTCTAACTTTAACAGCATCGTCAACTTTTAATACGTCTTCTACGTTGTTAATACGTTTGTGATCGATTTCAGAGATGTGTAATAAACCATCTTTACCAGGAGCAATCTCAACGAATGCACCATAAGCTTGGATGTTTTTAACACGTCCATCGTACTCTTCACCAACAGTAGGTGTAAAGGCGATTTCTTTAATCTTAGCGATTGCTGCATCCATACCGTCCTTGTTGGAGCCTAAGATCTCAACTTTACCCATACCATCAATCTCTTCGATAGTAATAGTTGTATCTGTGTCTAACTGAAGTTTTTGAATGATCTTACCACCTGGTCCGATGATACCACCGATACAGTCCTTAGCAACCATCATAATTTCAATTCTTGGAGCGTAAGGCTTCAATTCAGCTCTAGGAGCGTCAATTGTTTTAAGAAGTTCACCTAAGATGTGCATTCTGCCAGCGCGAGATTGCTCTAGAGCTTTCGTTAAGATATCGTAAGACAATCCTTTTACTTTGATGTCCATCTGACAAGCAGTGATACCTTTCTCAGTACCAGTAACCTTGAAGTCCATATCACCTAAGTGATCTTCATCTCCTAAGATATCAGAAAGAACAGCAAATTCGCCAGTTTTCTCGTCAGTAATCAATCCCATTGCAATTCCAGAAACTGGACGAGTCATTGGGATACCAGCATCCATAAGGGCTAAAGTACCTGCACAAACAGTCGCCATAGACGAAGAACCATTAGATTCTAAAATTTCTGAAACGATACGAATTGTATAAGGGTTTTCAGCAGGAATCATTCCTTTTAAAGCTCTTTGAGCTAAGTTACCGTGACCAATCTCTCTACGACTTACTCCGCGAATAGGACGAGCCTCGCCGGTAGAATAAGGAGGGAAGTTATAGTGAAGATAGAATTTTTCTGATCCTCTAAAAGTAACGTTGTCAATTCTGTTTACATCAAGTGCAGTACCTAAAGTAACGGTAGATAAAGATTGAGTTTCACCACGTGTAAAAACGGCAGAACCGTGAACTGTAGGTAAATAATCAACTTCACTCCAAATAGGACGAATGTCTGTAGTAGAACGACCATCTAAACGAATTCCTTCTTTTAGAACTACATCTCTAACAGCATCTTTTTCTACTTGGTGAATATACTTTCCTAAAAGGAAAGATTTCGCAGCGCGGTCTTCTTCGCTAAGAGTAGCAATGAATTCCTCTTTAATTGCACCAAATGCTTCTTTGCGAGCGTACTTATCTGGGTTACCACTTTTGGCAACAGCATAAGATTTGTCGTAACAAGCTTCTCTCACTTGAGCTAATAGATCTAAATCATCAGCTTCTTCGTGACAGTATTCTCTTTTAGCACCAACTTTCACAGCTTCCGCTAAAGCAAGTTGAGCATTACATTGAACTTTAATTGCTTCGTGAGCTACTTTGATCCCTTCGATCATATCAGCTTCACTAACTTCATCCATTTCACCTTCTACCATAGCAACGCTATCCAAAGAAGCACCTACCATTAGGTCGATGTCTGCAGCTTCTAATTGCTCAGGGTTAGGGTTAACGATGAATTTACCATCTACACGTGCTACACGTACTTCAGAGATAGGTCCTTCAAAAGGAATATCTGAAAGTGTTAAACAAGCTGAGGCAGCTAAACCTGCAAGTGCATCAGGCATGCAGTCTTTATCGTAAGACATCAACTGAATCATCAATTGAGTGTCAGCGTGATAATCAGACGGGAATAGTGGACGCAATACACGGTCAACTAAACGCATTACAAGAATTTCTTGGTCAGAAGGACGCGCCTCTCTTTTCAAGAATCCACCTGGAAAACGTCCGTCGGCAGCAAATTTCTCACGGTAATCAACAGTTAAAGGAAGGAAGTTAACCCCTTCTTTAGCGTCTTTGTTTGAAACTACAGTCGCTAAAAGCATAGTGTCGCCCATGCGAACTACAACAGAACCATGTGCCTGTTTTGCTAATTTACCAGTTTCAATTTCAATTGTTCTTCCATCACCTAAGTCGATGGTTTGTTTAAGTCCTTGTGGGATCATAATGCAATTTTATTAGTGCTTTTAACAATCAGCTTTGGGTTTACTTTAAGGCTTTAAGGCCTAAGGGTTGAATAAGGTTTGGTTAATTTTTTTTGAAAAAAATCTGATTGCCAAAAGCTACCTTATAAAACCCAAAAAAAGGCAATGTAAAATTGCCTTTTCTGGATTTGAAAATATTATTTTCTTAATCCTAATTCTTTAACTATACTTCTGTAACGCATAATATCCACTTTAGTTAAGTAGTTAAGAAGTTTTCTTCTTTTAGCTACTAAAGCAATTAGAGAGCGTTGCGTTCCGTAATCTTTTTTGTTATTCTTTAAGTGCCCAGTTAAGTGAGCGATACGGAATGTGAAAAGAGCAATTTGTCCTTCTGGAGAACCCGTGTCTTTTTCGTCTTTTCCGTGAGCTTTAAAAAACTCTTGTTTTTTTTCTGTAGTAAGGTACATGCCTAAATTGTTTTTAATGTTAGTTATGTATGTAAAAAATCGAGCTGCAAAGATAATCTTTTATTCTTATTTTACTTTACTTTATCGTAATAAGTCATACGTAGGAATTGCCCAACTTTCTCTTTAAGGTTTTTACGCTCAACAATAAAGTCTAAGAAACCATGTTCCTGAACAAATTCAGAGGTTTGGAAACCTTCAGGTAAGTCTTTACCGATGGTTTCTTTTACCACACGAGGACCTGCAAATCCAATTAAGGCTCTAGGTTCTGCTATATTAATGTCACCTAACATCGCAAAAGAGGCAGTAATACCACCCGTAGTAGGATCAGTTAACATTGAAACATAAGGAATACCTTTTTTAGATAATTGAGAAAGTCTAGCTGATGTTTTCGCCATCTGCATTAAAGAGAATGCAGCTTCCATCATACGTGCTCCACCAGATTTTGAAATCATCATAAATGGAATTTCATTATCGATAGAGTATTTGATAGTACGTGCAATTTTTTCACCAACTACAGAACCCATAGAACCACCAATGAAATTGAAGTTCATACAAGCTATGCTTATATCCATGCCGTTTAGTTTTCCGTAACCCGTAGTAACAGCATCTTTGATACCTGTTTTCTTTATGGTCGCTTCTAAACGATCTGTATATTTTTTCGTGTCTACAAATTCCAAAGGATCGCCAGATGTCATATTGGCATCTAACTCCGTAAATTTCCCTTCATCAAATAGAATATTAAAATATTCATTTGAGTTTACACGTTCGTGGTGGTTACAGTTTTGACAAACCCATAATGTTTCTTGATGCTCGTCTGTAGAGACCACCACTTTACATTTAGGGCATTTGTACCATAGACCTTCAGGGATTTCCTTTTTGTCTTTGGTTTCTGTAACAACTTTTTTATCTTTTCTTTTAAACCAAACCATAGTGTGATTATAAAGTGTTAACGTTGTTTAAATCTTCAAACGAGCGCTTTAATCTCGCTTTGAAAGTAAGCTCTCCCTCACGTAAATATTTACGTGGGTCATAGTGCTTCTTGTTTGGCTGATTAGCATCATCTGGATTTCCGATCTGAGCCATTAAGTAATCTTTCTTATCTAAGATATAATCTCTAATACCTTCGGTAAAAGCATACTGTAAATCAGTATCGATGTTCATCTTGATGACTCCGTAAGAAATAGCCTCTCTAATTTCCTCTAAAGTAGAACCAGAACCTCCGTGGAATACAAAGTCTACAGGCTTATCATCAGCAGTATTGAATTTCTCTTTAATAAACTCTTGAGAGTTCTTTAGAATAATTGGAGTTAAAACAACATTTCCTGGTTTGTATACACCGTGAACATTTCCAAATGAAGCAGCAATAGTGAAACGATCAGAAATGCGTTTTAATTCTTCATAAGCAAAAGCAACTTCTTCTGGTTGAGTGTATAAATCAGCATTGTCAACATCACTATTGTCAATTCCATCTTCTTCACCACCTGTAACACCTAATTCAATTTCAAGCGTCATTCCAATTTTACTCATTCTTTCTAAGTAACCTTTACAGATATCAATGTTTTCATTGATAGGTTCTGCTGAAAGGTCAATCATATGAGAAGAAAATAAAGGCTTGCCGTGAAGCGCAAAATACTTTTCACTGGCATCAATCAATCCATCAATCCAAGTCAACCACGATTTCTGGCAGTGATCAGTATGAAGAATAACTGTAGCTCCATATAATTCTGCCATTTGGTGTACGTGCATAGCACCAGAAATACATCCGTTTATTGCTGAACGCTCATCTTCATTACTCAAAGATTTACCTGCAAAGAATTGTCCGCCACCACGAGAGAATTGTATGATAACTGGAGCGTTTAGATCTGCTGCTGCTTCTATTACAGCATTAACAGTAGAACTTGAAGTAACATTTACTGCCGGAAGGGCGAATTTATGATCTTTAGCGTATTGAAAAATTTCTTGTACTTGGTCGCCAGAAGCAACACCCGCTTTGAATTTTCTGCTCATCTTACTTTGTTTTATGAGATTTAAGAATGCAAATCTAATCAATTATTTACGAGGGTAGAAGGATTTGATTAAAAAGGATAACCCAGTCCTATGTTCAGTTGAGAATCTTTCAAGTTTACTTTTTCCCATTGCCAGTTTGTACCTTCAGAAGGTTCTCTCAGTGGGAATCCTAAATCAGTCCTGAAGATAAAGTACTGGAAGTCGTAACGTAAGCCAAGCCCAATATCTACAGCTATTTGATCGATAAAAGTATCCCAGTAAAAATTCGCCGATTCATATTTAGGATTGTTTTGTGCAATTTCCCAGATATTTCCAGCATCTAAAAATACAGCAGCTTTTAATTTTTTGATCAGGTTAAAGCGATATTCAATACTAGATATTAATTTTAACCCTCCAGTGTAGAGTGTATCTGTTACAGTAAGGGCGCCGGCCGGTCTTTTAAACGCTTTCCATCCTCTCAAATCGTTTGCACCACCTGCAACAAATTTTTTGTGGAATGGAGCTTGGTCAGTATTTCCAAAGGCATATATAATTCCACCCATAGCTCTAAGTGCAAGGCTATTTTTTTTGTCTATTTCCCAGTAGTATCTATAATCTAAACTAGTTTTTAGATATTGTGTATAAATGTTTTCTTGGTTCCATAAGTTTAAGGTATAGCTAGGATTACCATTTTCTTGCAAGATTGCATTTCCCTCATCATCTCTAAGCTGTTTGAAATTCAAAGGTTCAGCTAAACCGTTTAATAGGCTTCCAGAAGATTCTATATGAATTCTGAAATAGCTATGATTCTTTAATTTGTTAATATTTTGGTTGTTGTAACTCAAAGTGTATGAACTCGTGGGGATTAAATGGTTGGAGTAGTCTTTAGCTATTAAGTATTCCGATATATTACTTAAATCAGTTGAGTCTCCTTGGAAGTTAACATAACTAAGGTTAAATAATGAGAATTTATGTTGATAGACTTTTCTGGTCTTCCATTGGTAATTATAACTCGCTGAGATGCTGTTTCTGGTGAATTCGGGTCTTTGTTGTTCTGTAACTGATGTTGAAAAAATAGTTTTAGTTCTAGAGTTTTTATTGAGAACTCTATTTAGTTTTAGAGGACTGATTAAGCTGGGTATTGCAAGATTCATAATAACACCATTCTCCTTGATATTATTAAAATTATTAGACCCTTTGAAAGTAAGCTGTAGATGTTCAGCCCCTTTAAAAATATTATAGTGGCTTAACGATGCAGAGCCAGAAATACCTTCTTTGAGTTCTGGGTTTGTGGTTGCTTCAACTTCAATCGTATAGGAGATTTTTTTTCCTGGAATTAAATAAATATTTGCACTTAATAGATCCTTTTCTGAATCAGAACTGATAGCTGTAAATTCAAAAGATATTTTTTTGAAATTCTTGAGTTCTGATAAGGCTTGATAACTGTTGTCTACAAAATTTTTGTTGTATGTGCTACCTTGGCGTATAGTAATTTTTTCAGCTAATCGATTTAAATTAAAAGGTGGAGTTAACCCACTGTAAATAAAATTGATTCCCTGAAATGATACAGTATCTTTATATGCTTCTTGGTTTTTGGTGTCTAAATGTACATTTACGACTCCAATAATACCTTTTTTATGTTGTTCTTGAATTGTCGTTCCGTTGTCGTTTCTTTCGATTGATTTAACAATAATGTTTAAATTGATAGTTTTTTCTATCTGATTTGTATCAGCCAAAAAATGAATGAATTCTTTATTGAACTGGTAGTACCCAAGATTTTGTAAGCTTTTAGCAATCCTAGATCTTTCTGTTTCTAGTATTTTGAAATTATAAGGTTTCCCTTTTCGTATTGGAGTGTTATTTAATAAGGATTGGATGTTTTGGTGTAATTCGTTGCTAGATTCAGAATTGAAAAATACCGTGTTAATTTTATATTTATGTCCACTGTTTATTATGAAGTCTATATTGGCTTTATGCTTCTTTGTACTAACATTATAAATTACTTCAGTATCAAAATAGCCATTGTTTTTGTAATGCAATTCTAATTGAGAAGCGGACTTTCTAGCTAATCGATAATTTAAGATAACAGGTGCTTCACCAATTCTTTTAAAATAACTTTCCTTTCCACCTTCTTGGGCTAAATTGTATATCCCTAAATATAGCGGAGCAATGCCAATAAATTTTTTATTAGGCTTTTGTTTTAGTAATGTGTATAGTTCTTTGTTCTTTACTTTTGCGCCTTTATGGCTGATACTACTTTGTGATAATAAATATTGGTTTTCGCCCAAGTGCTTATTCGTCGTACAATGAGTAAAACAAATTGAGATACTGAATAGTAGTATGTAAAGTTTGAAATTGAGCTTGGCTTCCAATAGTTGTCATCTTGTGTTTGAAAGTTGAAAGTTAAAAATTGAAAATTAATATCGGGTCATAGTTAATGAATAATGATGCAATGTTTTTTCTGTAGTATTGTTATGCTGTCGTTTTATAAACACTACTGCATGACGTTTGTTGATTGTGTTACATTTATTAAATTCTCTTTTTTGTCTCCTGTTTTCTGTCTTCTTTTTATCATCTTTGAACCTATGTTAAGTAAAAGTCAAATCAAGAAACTAAGATCTCTTCAGCGTAAGAAAGAACGTAAAAGTTTGGGGCTTTATATTGTTGAAGGGAGAAAGATTGTAGAAGAAGTTTTACAAATGAATCCATCTTGGTTTGAAGTTTTTGCTACTTCGAATTGGTTTGATCAACACAAACAATTAGCTGGTTTGGAGAATAGTTTTCTGATTACAGAGAAAGAGTTGTCACAAGTGTCGACTCTGAAAACACCAAATGAAGTGTTGTTGGTTTTAAAACAACCCTCAGAGATTGATTTTTCTGAAGTTAAATCAGCACAATTGGTTTTAGCACTCGATGGAGTTAAAGACCCTGGAAATATGGGAACTATAATTCGTTTAGCAGATTGGTTTGGGGTTCAGCACATCTTGTGTACATCGGATAGTGTTGATCAGTACAATCCCAAAACAGTTCAGTCTGCAATGGGATCGATCAATAGAGTTCAATTGCATTATGGAGATTTAAAGCAAATGCTATCGGTATTAGAGTCACATACTGTTTATGCTTGTGATTTAGATGGGGATTCCATTTATACTACTAGTTTCGAAAAGCAATCGATTCTTTTAATGGGAAGCGAATCTCATGGTATATCAGATGAAATTCTAAACTTAGTTAGTAACAAAATAACCATTCCTACATTTTCAAAATCTGGAATTGATTCTTTAAATGTAGCAACGGCAACTGCAATAGTATTATCTGTATTTAAATCTAAATAGATCAGATTTTACCCATAATTTTTTTCTCTACAACACCGTTTTCATAAATATAGAAATAGAGCGTATTCTCTTTTAGGTGAAGTACATTTCGACCCAGTAAGTCTATAATTCTTAGTAGTTTTCCTTTTTTGTAAGATTCAATTTCACCAATTCCTACTGGAGCTAAAGTCTGGGGTTGTTGTTGTGTAATACAATGAACCATACCTCCATTCGCTAATATATTTCTACTGTCGATTCCAATAACGGTTCTATTGGGATATAAGTTTTGAATAATTGCATTGGCAATTTCATCCTGAGGGTCGTTGTAATTTGGAACTAAAACAACGGTGTTAGCAATATAGTAATTAGCGTAACCTCCTTTGTATCCTAAATTCTGTCCCCAAGTAGTCGTTACATTATTGTCGGTAAGTGGTAAGTACACATATTCATACCCTTCGCCGTTTGGTTGAGAGGCAGTGTAGAGAGTGTTTATATCTTCTGCAGAAACATACCAATAATCTAGATCATCAGAATTCATTGTTACGATTGTATTAGTGCCATGAAATTTGGCAAAGCCATCTACGTGTTGATCAGTTATATCTTCCCAAGCTCCAAACATCCCATCTAACCAAATGAAATTAGTAAGTCCTAAATATGTAGTCAAATAATTTTCAATCTCACTTTCTGTGAGATTAGGGTTTCTATCACTTGCAGTAATAGAACTACGCGTTGCCATCATACTACCAGCCCCATCAATTTCTATAGAGCCTCCCTCAAGTACCATCGCGTTCAAATTCAGTAGAGGTAAATCTATCTCTGTAGCTAATAAATTAGGAACTTCATCACATAGTTCATATGGTGCGTCACCTCCCCATCCATTAAATCCCCAGTCGGTAATGTGAATTATGTTTTGTTGGTCGTAAACGAATATAGGTCCGTTATCTCTTACCCAAAAGTCATCATTTGGAATTATGAAAATATCTATATTTTCCATCGACACCCCTGAAAGACCTAGGATGTACTCAATATGATTTTTCTCTTCTTCATTGTATGCGATAATGTGTACATTTTCTCCTGTAATTAAAGCCTCCGTCATTTCTATCCAAGTAGGCTCAAAATCACTCGCTCCAAAATTGTAGGTGTAGTCGTGAGGCCATTGTAGCCAAGTCCCTTCGTGTAATGATTCCTCAGAAGGCATCGTGTATTGTACTGTCTGGGCTGTACTAATTGAAAATTGTAATAAAAAGAGACAAAGGATTATTCTATACATAAGTGCTAATTTATTAATGTTTAATCGAAAATAATGCCAGAACTAAAATGATTTATTCCATTTGGCACTTTATGACTTATTATTCTTACATCTATTACTTTATACTTTGTCTTCGGAACATTAAGTCATATATTTGCAATGCTTTGGTGGAAAAACCTTTCAGGTTTATCCTTAAAAGGGAATTGGGTGTAAATCCTAAACTGTTCCCGCAGCTGTAAGCTCTGTTGAAGCATGTCAAATCTTTGGTCACTGGAAACGGGAAGACCGACATGTTAGAGTGAGTCAGAAGACCTGCCTAGGCATACGTAAATCACAACTTTCGGTGAAAAAGTCGAGTGAAACGCTAGCGCATTTCGTTGCTTTTTTGTCGTCTAATAATAATTATGAATAAGTGGATATTCGTAGGGCTTAGTCTTTGGACTAGTTTATTATTTGCACAGAATTCAGACTCTTTAATTAGAACTCAGATCCCTATACTTAAAGAGATTATCTTATCAGATGATAAACTTGATCAGTGGGCTGTAGGTTCATCTATACTGTCTTTGGATAGTGCTTTGTCTTATAGTCATGGAAAGGATTTATCTACGCTATTATCTAGCTCATCTCATATCCGTATACGCTCTTATGGCTTAGGAGGTTTGGCAAGTTCTTCGATTAGAGGTGCTGGTGCTTCGCATACATTATTACAGTGGAATGGAGTAGCTCTAAATCAAAGTACTACAGGTCAATTTGATCTAACTTTAATACCTACTTTTTTTATTGACGAATTAGATGTTCAGTCGGGAGGTTTGAGCTCATTGATGGGAGAAGGTGCTATTGGAGGCTCAATACATTTAAATAATACTTCTGAATTCAATAAAGGAATTAAAGCTCAAGTACATTCTACAATCGGGAGTTTTGGAAATAAAATGTTTGGATCCAAGCTTCAGCTTTCGAATGAAATTATTGCATTTGACATAAGGCTCTATAATAAGAATGCGATAAATAACTTTTGTTATAAAGATCCATTTTCCAATGATGATTTAAAAGAGCAGGAACATGCGGGATTTATAAGTAGAGGTATTCAATCTTCATTGGCATGGGGAATAAATGAAAATTGGAAAAGCATAATTAGATATTGGGGTCAAAATACCGAGCGAGATATAGCACCAAGTATTTCTGAAGGGTTTTCTGTAGCGCAGCAAAAAGATAAGTCAGATTTATTTCTGTTTCAGATCCAATTCCAAAAAGACTCTTTAGTGTGGAATAATAGCATATCTTATCAGTATAGTAGCTTGATTTATGAAGATTCAATAAAAGACATTTCCTCAAGACACTTTACCTACAGATATAAAATTAGTCAAGATGTACAATGGAAACTCAATAATAACCAAATGTTAAGATTTGAGACTAGTATACTTGTAGATTCTGTTAGAAGTACAAATTTAAATGTAGTTGCGAATAATGAGTTTAGATCTTCAACTGCATTAAATTATAGTAAAAAGATTCAGAATAAACTGCTCATTGCTTTTGGAACTAGACAAGAAGTGTTTAAAGAGCACATAAGTCCGTTTTTACCAAGTATTGCTTTTCAACTAAGCTCTAATCCTAATTTTAAGTTAGAAGGATCTTGGTCACGTTCATATAAAAACCCAACTTGGAATGATCTGTATTGGTATCCTGGAGGGAATGTAGATCTAAAAGAAGAATTAGGTTGGATGACCAATTTGAAAATTTCTACAGGATCGGTAAATGGAGATTTAAAAAAGAACATTGCTTTATCTTGTTATTTTGGAAGAATAAATAATTGGATTATCTGGTTGCCGAACTCAAATGCTTCTTATTGGAACCCAAGTAATTTGGCTAGAGTTGAACAAAAAGGTGTTGAGTTAGAAGCGAATGTTGAATTAGAAACTCTTAAGGGAACTTTTCGTTATGAAAATTTATTCTCTTGTCAGTTGGCAAGCGATTTAAATGCAGATACTAATTCAGATAAGAAACATAATCAAATTATATATGTACCCATATTTCAGGCAAATCATAAGCTTTCTTGGACTCAAAAGAATATAAGAGTTTTCTATCAGCATCATATCGAATCTAAACGTTTTACAACAACAGATAATTCTTCTTTTTTAAATCAGTACCTGCTTGCAGAATTAGGATTTCAGTATTCAGCAAAAATTAAGTCGAAGAGATTTAATGTTTCACTACAACTGAATAACTTATTTAATATCGATTATCATTTAGTTAATGATAGGCCTATGCCCGGAAGACATTTTAACTTGAGTTTCAATATTTATGTATAAACAACATTAACAACACGATTATGAAAAAAACACTACTTATTGCATTAGCCTTTATGGGATTAATAGCTACTACAAATGCACAAATTGCTACTTTCGATGGAGTCGCTTTAGATTCAACAGGATTTTGGAATGGTGCTGATGGTACAGGAAATTATACAGAAGAAGGGTTCAGTTTCTTCAATTCGTATGAAGATATCTGGGGTTCTTGGTCAGGATTTGCTGTTTCTAATATTACAGACAATGTGACGGAAGGCTGGGGAAATCAGTATGGTGTAAGTGCGGGTACAGCTTATAGTGGAGCTAATTTTGCGGTAGCTACGAATTACGCAACGATTTATTCTGAAGCTAAAGTTATTGATGGGTTTTATATCACCAACAGCACTTATGCAGCTTTATCTATGTTAAATGGTGATGTCTTCGCGAAGAAATTTGGAGGTGAATCTGGCGATGATGCAGATTGGTTAAGACTTACTGTGATTGGAACATTAGATTCAGCTTTAACCGATACTGTTGATTTTTATTTAGCTGACTACCGTTTTGAGGACAATACAGAAGATTATATTGTTACAGACTGGACTTGGTTAGATTTAAATTCTCTAGGAAATATTACAGAATTGACTTTTGTTTTGAGTTCATCTGATAATGGAGATTGGGGGATGAATACACCTGCTTATTTCTGTATGGACGATATAACAGTAAATACAGTTGGTGTTGAGGAGCTTACTTCTGAGACTTTATCTGTTTACCCGAATCCAGTTCAAGATCAAATTAGAGTAAATGTGGATGGCGCATTAGCTATTTATGATTTGTCTGGTAAAATGGTGAAAAGTGAAATGGTAGAAACTGGAAATGCAGTTTCTGTAAACGAATTGAAAAGTGGAATCTACTTCCTGAAAGTTGGTTCTTCAGTTCAAAAAATTGTGAAACTTTAGTTAGTTTTTTTTGACAGTATTCAGTTCTCAGTTTTTTAAGCTGAGAGCTGAAGGCTGACATTTAAACTATTAGTGTTGTTTATAAATGTTGAGTTTTAAGTTTCACGAACAACTAAGAGCCAAGAACTATTAACTTTTTTCTATGAAAAACATCTTTCAAATACTATTCCTCATAAGCTGTTCGGGTTTTGCGCAATTCGCATCTATTATAGGCGAGGAAGGTTGTATAGCTATTCCTATGGATTCGCCGATGTTTGTGAGTTGGGCCGAACAAGGAGAAGTTGAAAGAGGATGGGTTAATATTGCCGATACTACTTTAGGGAAAGTAACATTTGGTGAGATTGACGATTGCTTTGGCGCTCCTAATCCTGATGTCCTTAGTTTAGGTGATGGAGGTTCTGCGACCTTCTTTTTTGAGACTCATTTATTTGACGGTGAAGGTTATGATTTTGCCGTTTTCGAAAATGCTTTTGATGCCTATTTTTTAGAGTTGGCTTTTGTAGAGGTGAGTTCCGATGGTGAAAATTTCTTTCGTTTTGAATCGCAATCGCTTTCCAATATAGAAAATCAGATGGGCCCTTTCGATTTTTTGGCTACTGAGCTGATTCATAATTTAGCAGGGAAGTATCCGGCGCAATGGGGAACACCTTTCGATTTAAATGAATTGAGTGATATTTCGGGATTAGATATTAATGCCATTAGCCATATCCGTATTGTTGATGTAGTGGGAAGTCTAGATCCTATTTATGCTAATACAGATTCGTATGGTAGAATAATTAATGAGCCTTGGCCTACAGCCTTTGCTTCGGGTGGATTTGATTTAGATGCTGTTGGTATAATTCACCAAAACCCTTTATCGATTGAGGAGCATTCTGATCTGTTGATTTATCCAAACCCAGTTGATATGCAATCTGCCTTGCGCTTAAAATCAGCTCATCCGATTGAGAATATTAAACTAATTGATGCACTCGGAAGTGTTAAAATAATCAATTTTAATACTGAAATTAATCTCTCACAATATATAGCCCATAAAGGTTTGTATATTCTGGAATATGAGATCTTAGGAAATAGAAATCGTCAAAAAATAATCATTAGATAATGAAGGTTTATTCTGTTATACTAACACTTTTTGTTTTGGTTTCCTCTTGCGATAAACCAACTACAAGCCCACAAGAAGAACACTTTTTGGTCAATGGAATTCTTATCGCTAACGAAGGGAATTTCCAATGGGGAAATGCCTCGGTTAGTTTTTACGACGCAGAGAATGACACTGTTTTAGAAGAAGTCTTTCAAGGGGTGAATCAACGCCCTTTAGGTGATGTATTACAGTCGATAATTGTGGCTAACGATAAGGCTTGTTTAGTTCTAAATAACTCGGGAACTATTGAGGTTGTTGATGAAAATAGTTTTGAATTAGAAGGGACTATCTCAGGTTTTACTTCACCTAGATATATACATATAGTTAATAACTCAAAAGCTTATGTTACGGACTTGTACGCCGATAAAATTGCTATTGTAGATTTGAATGCGATGTCTATTTCTGGCTTTATAGATTGTGTGGGTTGGACCGAAGAAATGGTTCAAATTGACGACTTGGTTTACGTAGCTAATTTAGAGGATAATACTATTAATGTCATCAATAGCGAAACTGATGAAATTATAGATGCTTTTCATCTTGATTTCACTATCAATTCTTTTAAAAAGGATCATCAAAATCGTCTTTGGATTTGTGGTATAAATCAAGGTTTAGGTAAAGTAATCTGTATGGATGCATCGACGAAAACGGAATTGTATTCGTATACTTTTGAAGGCGAAAACCCAACAGATTTATTTGTGACTGAACAAGGACACGATGTGTATTTCCTCTCTAATGGGGTATGGCATATCAATGAGTTTACAGATAACATAATCAGCGCTCCTATCATACCTGCAGAAGGCAGGTTGTTTTATGGGCTTTCAGTAAATGAGAATGTTGTTTATATCGCAGATGCCATTAATTATGTTCAAAAAGGAACCGTTTGGGTCTATGATCTTCAAACGACTTTATTAGACGAATGGGAAGTAGGAATCATCCCTTCAGAATTTGACTTTATCGACTAATGAGAAAAGTATTTGCCATACTATTAAGTTCAATGCTTTTTGCTTGTGCACCACAAGTGAAGGAAGGGATGAAGACTTCGTTTAAACCAATTGATAGTCTAGAGATTCACTATGCCAAAGGTTTTGCAGTGAATTATTATGAGGATTATAAAGAGCTCTTGGTTTTTTCATCTGATAGAAAAGACACGTTACACAGATATTATTTATCAACTGATGCGAAAGAAGGTCTTGTGCAAACACCTATCAAGCGATTGGCTTCTTTATCGTCTGTTTACGCAGCATATATTGAAGAACTCGGTTTGGAGGGGTCTTTGGTTGCGGTAGATGAAAAGAATTATATTAATTCTGAGTCTATTCTAAAAGAGATAGAGACTCGTGAAATCGTTGAATTGGGCTCTTTAGAGAAAGTTAACCACGAGGCTTTATTGATGGCTCAAGCCGATTTGATTTATACTTTTGGCTGGCAAAGAAACCTTGCAGGCATAGAAGATAAATACCCAAATATCATTTTTGCTTATGCCTACGAGTACCTCGAAGAGCAACCTTTGGGAAGAGCCGAATGGATAAAGTTTTTTGCTTGTTTCTTTGATAAGGAAGCTAAGGCAGATTCAATTTTTCAAGAAATCAGTACTAATTATGAAAACTTGAAATCACTTACAGCAGAGGTAGAACATCGGCCTAAGATCCTTATCAATATGCCTTTTAAAGAACAATGGCATATGCCGGGAGGTTTGAGCTATTCGGCACATTTTATTGAAGATGCTGGCGCTTATTATCCTTGGGATACTTTATTAAAAACGAATAGCACTCCACTCGATTGGGAGTTGGTTTATCAAAAGGCTTTCGATAGCGATTTCTGGATTAATACGGGCGCTTATTCTTCCTATGCCGAAGTGCGTAGAGAATTGCCCGACATGGATTTGTTTGAGGCTTTTACACATAAAAGAGCTTTTAATAATAATGCTCGAATGAACGACTTTGGCGGAAACGATTATTGGGAATCTGGATTGCTTCATGTGGATGATTTACTAGCAGATTTAATTGTAATTTTTCATCCTGAAATAGTACCCAACCGAGAGTTGAAATATTATAAGCCTTTAGCGGATGAATAAAACGGTATACAGAATCCTATTGATGACCCTATTTTTAGTGGTCATATTCATTGCCGATATCTTTTTGGGTTCTGTAAATATTCCGCTGTCCGATTTTTTCGAATATCTCAAAGGAAACGGTTGGTCACACCCTTCCTATAACGCAATTATTTTTCAGTACCGAATCCCTAAAGCTTTAACTGCTTGTTTTGCTGGTTCGGCTTTAGCCGTTTCGGGATTGTTGATGCAAAGCTTTTTCAGAAATCCATTGGCGGGTCCATATGTTTTGGGGATTAGTTCGGGAGCGAGTTTAGGGGTTGCACTATTACTGTTGTTTTTTTCTGGGAGCTTTTTACTTTCCGTTCCTTTAGCCGCTTGTATAGGTTCTTTATTGGTTCTAATCATTATGATTTGGGCCTCTAAACGCTTTCGTTCTTCAGTTAGCTTACTGATTTTAGGATTGATGATTTCCTACCTCACAGGAGCTTTGGTAGGTGTGCTTCAATACTTTTCGAAGTCCGAGGAAATTCAAAGTTTTGTGCTTTGGGGATTGGGTTCTTTCGCTAAAACACAGTGGATCGATTTACAAATTATGTTGCCCGTATTAGTCCTAGGATTAGTCTTTGCCTATTCGCGCTCCAAAGCTTTAAATAGTTTATTACTCGGTGAATCTTATGCCCAGAGTTTAGGAGTTTCTATAAAATCTATTCGCAGAGAAATATTGTATTTGGTTGGAATTCTTGTGGCTTGGGTTACTGCTTATTGTGGACCTATTGCTTTTGTTGGGATGGCCGTTCCGCATTTAGTGCGTTTATGGGTCGAAGAATCCGATCATAAAATCACCATTCCTTTGGTGGCGCTTACAGGTGCATGTATAGCTTTACTTTGCGATATGATTGCTCAAGCTCCAGGTTTCGATGTGGTGCTTCCAATCAATAGTATTACCTCGCTTTTTGGCGCTCCATTTGTGATTTATTATCTGCTAAAAAAGAATCGTCTTGGATAAGGAGAACTACATATCGCTAAAACAAGTTACCGTAGGATATGGTTCTTGTCCTGTACTTAAAGATGTTTCTTTTACACTGAATTCTGGTGAACTCGTTTGTTTACTCGGAGCCAACGGTAAGGGAAAATCTACTTTACTGAAAACCATCATGGGAATCTTGCCGAGTATCTCGGGAGAAATTCTTTTAAAAGGAAAGGTTTTAGATTCTATTTCTGCTGAAGAGAAAGCCAAAGATTTGGCAGTTGTTCTAACCGATTCTCTTCGCGATGTGAATATGAAAGCTAAAGATGTTGTCTCAACTGGTCGCTATCCGTATTTATCTTGGAATGCAAAGTTAAGCAAAGAAGACCAAGCAATTATTGAAGACAGTTTATCTAAAGTGGGAGCTTTAGAATATGTTGATCGTTGGATGCCTAGCCTTAGCGACGGGGAACGACAGCGCGTTATTTTAGCAAGAGCTTTAGCTCAAGAAACGGATATTTTATTATTAGACGAGCCTACAGCATTCTTAGATTTAGCCCACACCATGGAGCTTTCTGTTTTGTTGAAAAATCTGAGTAGAGAAGAAGGGAAGTCTATCATCATGAGTACCCACGATTGGGCAACTGCAATGCAAATTGCCGATCGTATTTTCTGGATTGACGAAAACTCTCAATTTCATATTTTAGAAACGCATGCCTTAAGAAATGGTGATAAAATGAACGATATGCTCAACTCTCCTTTCGGGAAATGGAATGCGGAGAAAGGAAGGTTTGAGATAAACATTAATGACTTTTAATTACTTCCAACGGTAAGTATATGCGAAGTAGGCGTATTCAAAGCACTTCTCTTTCAAGAGAAGACAAAGATTAAAACAAGCTACAATCTTTGAATTTACTACAGTAACGCCTATTTTGTATATACATTGTTAGGCAATGCTATTTAATCATCTGGATAGCCTCTTCTAATGCTATATCTTTTCCAATATTATTCAATTTTTCTTTTATTTCAATATCAGGAATTACACCATTTCCATCATATAGTCTTCCATTAGGTTGAAATGATGCCATACGAGAAAGTAAATACATTATTCCAGAATTCCCCAAGAAGTTCATACCTGTAAACCCACTTCCACCACTGCTTTTTTGTCCTATTAATGTAATGTTTTTAGAATCTTTAAAAGCAGCTAAGAAAATATCCGAAGCACTAAAGTTTCCACCATCCATTATTACAAAAACAGGTTTGTTATAATACTTATTATTTGGAGAAACTACTGAATAATGCCACTTTGAGAATTTATTTTTATCGAACTTCCATTCGGGATTAAAACTGTTTTTAAAATCTGTAATTGCTTTGTGTTCTTGGACTGTCCAATGAGTTGATTTTTCAGGATATGCCATTCTTTTTTCTAACTCACCGATAGGCTCATCAATATTTGGGTCTAAATTTTTATTAATACGCAATGCGTTTATGTTTATCACCTTTGGTGATGTGATAAAATAAGGAAGTAAGGTGTAGATTGGTTTCCGACTTCCACCACCATTTCCTCTAATATCAATAATTAATGCTTTTGTACTTTTAAACTCTTCCATTGTATTTTTCAACCATTTTAGGTATTCTTCTTTTTCTTCCATTTTATGCAAATAGATATACCCAATATTGTTGGCTAACAATTTGTGATGGCTCTCTTTACGAGCAGCTAATTCTCCTCTTTGTTTTTTGCCAATCAGTGACACTCTGGTTGTAATAGTATCTTTTCCGTTGGTGAACTGGATTTTAGGAATGCTGTTTTTTATATTAAGTTGATTTTGTAGAAATCCATAATACGAAAGATACGTTAAACTCCCACGTTCATAGAGTTGAGGCGAACCTTTGGCTACCATTTCACCTGCTTTTGCTTGTAGGGAAGTAATTGAAAATCCATCAATGTTTAAAATTTCAGGATAGTCTTTATTAAAGATTTTATTTTTAGCAACAGCTATATGTTTTTCGTCTATTTCTTGGATTTCAAATGGTAAAAACAGCGAATCTATTTTTAGGCTTGAGCGAGAGATTCTGCTGTGTCCGTCACCAAAAAGAGCTAACAATCGTTTTATTTGAATCCCTAAATCTCGTTTAGAAATACCAGTTTGTAAATCGGCTATAATAGCGTCAATTGCTAAGGTATAATCAACTCCTTTTAAATTGGCATACGAGTAGGTGTTTTTAAGTTGATATTCAAAAACTTCTAAATCTTCAATGGCGAAATCTTTTGGAATCCAACTATTCATAGGTAATTGAAAGTTGTATTCAAATAAACCTTTTATTGGTTTTTGAGTATTTTCTTTAGGCTGATACCCGTCAATACGTTGTGTAATGTATTTTAGCGAATCAGGAATTTGTGTGGTATATTTCCTATGCACTTTTTGACGACTCATTACATTTTGTCGTTTTGTCACTCTATTTTCTTCGGATAATGAAACTGATTTTTCAATGCGATTTCCTTGTGCATCTTTCAACTGTAAATTGGTTGAAAAAAATGCCCAATGCCCCATATCTTTCATCAGTAAGATATAGTCATCGCTTATTCGATGTTGCCATTTATCGGCATATTTTTTCTTGGCGAAAGTTTGTATTTTTTCAATGCTCTGATCTTCGGCACCTAACAATTCGTATTTTTTCGCATCAATTTCAACAAATACTTTGTTGTTTTTAAAAGTTATGTCGGTAAAAGGTGTTTTTTCTGTAATTACATAAGGATAAGCGTAAAACAAATACATTGCTACGATTATCAACACACCTAATAAGATAAGAGCTGTTTTTTTTAATTTATTCATATTGTTTTCTCCCTTAATATTGCCTAACGTTTGTATAAGGGGAACGGTTTCCGATATATTTCTATGTCATAAAACTACAAATAATTAAACATTTGTTGTTACAGTCTTTATCTGAACAGCTATGTAAGGGCGTTCTTAATTGCTTCGGCGCAACGCTCACCATCAATAGCAGCCGAAACAATACCTCCTGCATAACCAGCACCTTCGCCACAGGGGTATAGGTTGGTGATTTGTGGATGATTCAACAATTCAGCATCTCTAGGAATACGTATAGGAGAAGAAGTTCTAGATTCTACTCCAAGTACATTTGCTTCGTTGGTATAATACCCATTCATCTTGCGACCAAAGGCTTTAAATCCTTTTTGAAGTCTATCTCCGATAATCGAAGGTAAAAGATCGTGTAAAGGCGCAGAATTGATTCCAGGAATATAAGAGCAGTCGTTAAGGGTATTTGAGAATTTACCTTCAGCAAAATCCACCATACGCTGGGCTGGTGCTGCTTGTGTTTTACCACCTGCTAGCCAAGCCATTTTTTCCATTTCTTGTTGGAATACCAAACCGGCTAATTCACCGTGTTGGGTATATGCTTGTAAGTCGCCTGGCTCAATGGCTACCACCATTCCGGAGTTGGCATAGCGCGAACTACGCGTAGAAGCCGACATTCCGTTTACCACAATCTCTCCAGGAGCTGTAGCCGAAGGAACGATATGTCCACCAGGGCACATACAGAAAGAAAAGACTCCTTTGCCGTTTACCTGTTGAACGAATTTGTAAGAGGCAGCCGGTAAGTATTTACTGCGAACATCACAACGGTATTGAGCAGCGTCGATGATTGGTTGTGGATGTTCTATACGAACTCCCAAAGCAAATGACTTGGCTTCGATGAGTATTTTATGACGATCTAATAAATGGAATATATCTCTGGCTGAGTGTCCTGTTGCCAAGATTACTGAGTGAGCTAAAATTTTATTTCCACTTTGGTCGATAACGCCTTCGATCTTTTTTCCTTTCAGAATAAAATCTTCTACACGGCAATCGAAATGTATTTCTCCGCCAGAAGCCAGGATGTTCTCGCGCATCTTAGCGATAATCTTAGGAAGTTTATTTGTCCCGATATGTGGATGGGTGTCAATCATGATATCTTCCACCGCACCGTGTCCTACAAGTATTTCGAGTACTCTTTGTACACTACCTCTTTTCTTAGAGCGAGTATAGAGTTTACCGTCAGAATACGTTCCTGCACCACCTTCACCAAAACAATAGTTGGAGTCAGGATTTACTTCGTGTTTATGAATCTTAGCAAGATCTTTACGTCTTTCGATAACGTCTTTCCCTCTTTCTAAAACGATAGGTTTTAGGCCTAGTTCAATCAAACGAAGTGCAGCAAAAAGTCCTGCAGGGCCAGATCCTACTATTATTACAGGAGTAGCCGAAGATACATCCTGATATGCTCTTTGGTAATTTTTAGGAATGGCTTTTTCGCCTTCGGTGTAAACCGTAACACTAAGGTGTATGTTTATCTTTCTTGAACGTGCATCAATAGAACGCTTTTTAACAATAAGGTCACTAATGTGGTTTACATCAATATTTAGCTGTCGAGCGGCACTAAATTTTATAGATTGCTCTTCGGTAGCAGCTTTAGGGGATACGCTTATGGTGATCTCCTTTTGCATATTATTCGAAGGTTAGAGAGATTTGTATACCTCTTGAATAAAAACCTTCAAGAGGACTCGTATATAATGTTCCATCTTGAACGATAAGGTTTTTCAACCCATAGGAGTATTTAATTTGTGGACCAAACTTGAAATACTCAAAATAGAAATCACATCCTACCCCAATTTCTAATGCAATATTGGACCGATTAAGTTTGAAAATATTTTCGTCTAAAACATTTTTTTCTGATGCCATATCAATCCCAAAGCAAGGTCCCACAAAAATAAAAGCTCTTGAATTATTTATTCTATCAGCTCTAAATTTTAGGTGAAAACCTGACTCTACATACCACTGTTCTACTTTTTGTGATACGAATTTAGGTCCGTCATAATTATCACTAAAACGGTAGTTAATATTGCGTTGAATGTTTTTTACAGTTACTGTATGGCGAAAATTAAGACGATTATTAAGGCGAATGTCTGGTAGAATGAATGATACACCAAATCCAAGGTCTCCATCGGTTTCAATACTGAGAACATTTTCGTTTGCAAGGAATCCATCAGTAAAATCGTTAGAGAGGTTGAAAAAACCAAAGTCTAGAGCCATCCCAAAATGGAATTTTCTATAATCGTAATTGTTTTGAGCAATGAGTTTTTGTTTCTGAGCAAAAGCTGAGAAACCGATTAAAGAAATAATGAATAATAGAACTAGTTTTTTCATTTTTCAGCTATATAAATAGTTGCAATACCCATTGTTAAAGGGTGGCTACTAGCATTGCTATATCCACATTCTTCAATGATGTTGTTCAGCTTACTTCCATAAGGAAAAGCTCCAACCGATTCAGGAAGGTAGGTATATGCAACATTATCTTTTGATACCATTTTACCTACTAAAGGTAAAATATATTTAAAGTAAAACTGATAAATTTGTTTGAAAGGAAAGATTGTGGGTTGTGAAAATTCCAAGATGTATAATTTACCTCCAGGACGCATTACTCTACACATTTCAGAAAGCCCTTTTTCAAGATTCTCAAAGTTACGTGCACCAAAACTTACTGTAACGGCATCAAAGGTATTATCTTCGAAAGGCATATTTTCAGAGTCCGCTTGTTTTAAAGAGATTCTATCTTCAAGTCCTTTGTCCTTCATTTTTTTACGTCCAACCTCAAGCATCCCCTTTGAAATATCTATACCAATCACCTTTTCTGGATTAGATTTCAACATAGCAATGGCCAAATCTCCTGTGCCAGTAGCTACATCTAAAATGTGCTTTGGAGCTTGTTTCTTTAAACGTTTTACTAAACGCTTACGCCAATAGATGTCGATTCCCATTGAAAGAAAGTGATTTAAAAAATCATAATTCCCAGCAATGTTGTCGAACATTTCGGCTACTTGTTCCTTTTTAGATAAGGACGAATCTTTATAAGGCTTAACGGTTTGTTTCAAAGCTAAATTTTGAGCAAAAGTACTTACTTAATTTCTTTTTTGTTCATAGAGTTTACAAAAAGAATATTTCCAAGTTTATCATAACCTTCAAAATATTCTGTACCCTGTCTTTCTAGAACTTCTTCATCAAAACCAATCATTGTAAAGTCAGCAGAAGCAGAGTGTTCATTTATAATTAATTTCACTGCTACAGAAGGGTCTCTTTCGATAAGATTTACGTTTGATGGAGAAATAGGTAATCTACCTTTTTGGATTAGGTTTAATAAACGTTCTTTTTGGTTTTCGATTGTGCCCTCAGTATAAATAGAGAATATTTTTATGGTTGCATCTTTCCAGTTTTCGTGACCAAGTAAAATATAACCGAGTAAGATTTCTAAGTTAGAGTCTTGATAATCGTCAGCTGAAATCCAGATGTGGATTTCTCTATAATAACCAAATGATCTATAGGTACTGCTAAGAATACATACATCTAAATCAGTAGCAGTTAAAAGATGGTGATTCTTGATGATTTGTTCTAACTTTTCTTTTTTTCCTCTTTCAAACTCAAGTACAATTAGGTTATGCCCTTTCCCAGAAATGCTTGCCAATTGAATTACTTGTGCTATGGCAGAGGTGTATGATGGACTTATAATCGTATCTAAGTAAACTTTCGATTTTGATCCTTCAGCTAATCGATGAAGTTTAGTTAGTGTTTTTTGAGATTGAAGATGAGATTCTTTGTTTAAATACCCCTCAATGAAGTGCATATGAGTACCAAAACCATATTTGTGAGATATCCACCGCATAAAGTCAAAAGCGTCTCTATTTTGCAATGTAATATCAGATATGCATATTGCAAAAGGTCGCCAGTGATCATCTGCGCTATTGTATTCCTTTTTACGAACAAAAATTTGTAATTGTCTACTTAGTTGAAATAATACTCCTTTAAATAGTTTAATGATACCACCTCTAGAAGTATTGTATTTGCTAATGTATATGTAAATAAGTGCCATAAATATGACTGAGGTTAATGCATAAGTTGCATTCATTTTAAACATTAACCAGAATGACAATACTGCACCCAAAAGCGATATATACCAGCGCGACCTGAAAGTAGGTCGGTATGATGGGTCTGCTGAGAAGTGTTCTAAAAGAGAAATTAGACAAATCGCTCCATAAGTTACCATAAAGAACATCGCAATTACTTCTGCAACCAAGTTTATATCACCAATAACCACAAAGAAAAAGGCAATTAAACAAGAGACTAAAGATGCATTCATAGGCTCTATTGTTCCCTTTTTATTTTTCGATAACCAGGTGTTTAGTGTTAGTGTTGGGAATATTTTATCTACCCCTAATGCTTGGAGAGTTCTTGGAGCGACCATAACCGAGCCGAGAGCCGAGGAAATTGCTGCACAACCTAATCCTATAGGTATGATAGGACCCCATATTGCTATACGACTCATAATTAATTGGTCGGATGCTAAGTCGTCTAAAGAAGCAGATAACACAAGTTTTAGTGCAACGGCAACATATACAATTATACCTACTGCAGTAGCTAGAAGAGTTCCTTTTGGTATTGAAGTTTTTGGGTCTTTTAAATCACCTGATAAGCCTAAGCCAGCTGCTATACCTGTAAAGGCTGGGAAGATTATGGTAAAGACGTAAAAGAATGTGTCTGGACTCGATATAGAGGAAAAGAAGTCTACATCTGACAGGTTATGTCCTTCAATAGGTTTACCCATGAAAAACATTATGAGTGACGCAAAGAGTATAGCAACTACATAATAGAGTAAGTTCATTCCAATATTAGCACCCTTGGTGAGCATTAAAATACTTAAGAAAATCATCATTATAACTCCTATTAGCTGCTTGTCGAGTAGGAGATAGCTGTATTCAGCAATAATAGGGTAGGACTCAATAAGGAATTCTGAAAATGGTATAAAAGCTTCTGCAAAGGCAATAACATAAAAAGCTACAGAAATAGCTTGTGATAAAAAGAGTGCAATACCTATAGCAGCACCAATGTTTAATCCGAATGATCGTGAGATAATATAATAAGCTCCACCACCTTGTACTTTTCGATTCGTTGCAATCTCTGCTACTGCTAATGCTGTAGGAATTGTAACTAAATGTCCAATAATAATTATAGCAATTGCACCAATAAATCCGGTATGAGCAACTGCATACCCAAAGCGTAAATACAGAATGGCTCCCAATATAGTGGAGATAGCCGTCATAAATACAGGGGCAGTACCAAAGTTGGCTTTTTGTTTTAAAAGAGTATCAGACATAAATCTAAATTATTGTAAAAGCTCGAATATAGTGAAATAGTAGAGAGTATCAAGTACAATTTATCTTGTACTATCCGGTATAACAACTACGAATTAATCATTTAAAGATGGATCATTAATTATCCAACTGTAAGATGTGCTTTAGGATATTCATAATTATGAGATTTCATCTTACTACTTAAAGCAAAAGCAAGGGTTAGTGTACCGATTCTTCCTACAAACATACAAACCATAATTACCATCTTACCCACAAATGTTAAGTCGGCTGTAATTCCTGTTGAAAGTCCAACTGTAGAGAAGGCTGAAACAGCTTCAAACGCAATAGGCATAAGGCCTTTTTCGCCATCACTTATGCTTAGTATGAAAATTGCTATAAAGATTGCTGAGGCAGCAAAAAGAAATATTGAAAAAGCTTTATGTAGCAGCTCTGGTGAGATGGTTCTTTTCCCTATTTCTATTCTTTTTTGCCCTCTTATTGTATTGATAGCAGAGTAGATGATCAATGTGAAAGTTGAAGTTTTAATACCTCCGCCTGTTGATCCAGGAGAAGCTCCAATAAACATCAGGAATATGAATATTATTAGCATCGGAGTACCAATCATCGAGAAGTCTACCGTATTAAAACCAGCAGTTCTAGCAGTAATTGATTGAAAAAATGAAGTTACCAATTGACCTTCTAAACTTTTTCCGTTTAAGGTGTTTTGTTGCTCTAAGAAATAGAACATCAAAGTACCAAATGCAATGAGTAATAAAGAGGTGTAAAAAGATATTCGGGTACTTAACTTCAGACCTAACCAAGGTGTTTTAATCGTTTTTTTAATGCGTTCTAGATTGAATAAATCTTCAATGACTGGGAAGCCCACAGCTCCAAAGAAAATCAATCCTGCGAGTACAAGGTGCATACTGTGTGAATGCTCCAGTAAATGGCCGCTTAATCCTTCCGAGAATAGTGAGAAACCTGCATTATTGAAAGCAGAGACCGAGTGGAAGAGTGAGTAGAAAAACTGATCTTCAACGTACGGGAAATTAACTTCTGTGTTCCAAGTAAAATAGAGGAGTAGCATCCCAATGATTTCCATAAAGAAACTGAATAAAAAGATTTTCCTCAATAATCCTTTACCGCTCAATAAAGATTCAGAGCTAAAGTTCTCTTGTAAAATTGTTTGATGTTTTATACCCAAGCCTTTTTTAGAGAAAATAGCAAAAAGAGTAGCAAAGGAAATGATGTTTAGTCCACCTAGCTGAATAAGTAACATCAGGATTGTATGTCCTTTTTGGGTGAAGTATGTAGCTGTGTCTACTACAATAAGCCCTGTAACACAACTGGCACTAATGGAAGTGAAGAGGGCTTCAAAGAAAGGCATCGAATAAACTTCTGTAGTCATTTCTGGCATCATCAATAAGCCTGTTCCAATAAGGATCAGAAGTATAAATGATAATATTAGCATTCTTGGAGGACTCATTTTGAGGAATGAAATCTGAGTACTTGCCTTCCCTAATTCTATACCTACCAAAATAAAGAAGTAGAATTGAATAAAGAGTATGTAGAAGTTCTCTAAATTGAAGAGTTCTAATTGTTGTCCAAGCCAGTTGAGTAAGGATTGATTGAAGAATGCTGGAGTTATTGCGTTAATGAGAATTAATAGTAGAAGTAAACCTTCAAACCAGCTTTCGCGAATGAGTTTTAAGGGTTCGTAACTATATAATATGTCTATTAAATATTTGAGGATGTAGAATATGAAACTCGATTTGATGGCAATCAAGATCCAGACTTTAGTTTCTAATTCAGGGTTAAATCCAAATTGATAAATCAAGAGAGATAAAATGAAAGTAGCAATTAAGAAGCTCCCAATTTTGAAGAGGTTCAGAACACGTTCCTTACTGTCGTAAAGCGAAAGATTTATTTTTTCTCGTATGGATTGTATCGACATACAGTCTATTCTATTATTTTTTGGAGGCTTGAAGTAAATCTAGTTTTTGAATAGGTACAACACCTACTTTTTCACAAACTAATCCACCAGCTAAGTTAGCAATTCTCATCATATACTCGCTGTCTAATCCACAAGCTAAAGCAAGTGCCGCAACAGAGACTACTGTGTCTCCAGCTCCAGAAACATCTACAATGTTGCGTTTATGTGCAGGTTCTCGATAAACATTCTTATTGTTTTGGAAATAAATTCCGTGTTCAGATAGGGTGAGAAGAATGCCTTTCGCGTCCAGTTTGTCTCTAAGAAGTTCTACGTTTTTAGATAGCTCTCCTTTTGATTGTACATCGAAATCTACATTTAAGCCTTCCTTGATTTCTTTCAAGTTAGGTTTGAAAACATTCACCCCTTTGTAGGCTAAGAAATTGTCTTTTTTAGGGTCAACTATGGTAGGGATGCCTTTTTGTCGAGCAGCAGCAATCGACTTTTGAATAAGTTTTGTACTTAACAGACCTTTGTTGTAATCTTCAAAAATGACAACATCAAAATCATTTTCTAGAATCATTTTTTCAAGTTGATTCGAAAGATTGTCATCATTAATAGTATCGGCACGCTCTTCATCAACTCTTAAAACGTGTTTATTATCACTAATAATTCTCGTTTTAACAGTTGTGTTACGGTTATTTATTTTTTGAATTCCTTCACAGCTTAGATTTTGTTCTTTCATTAAGTTTAAGAACAAATCTCCCTGGTAGTCATTACCAATTGCAGCGAATAGGATAGGTGTAGCACCTAAAGACTGTATGTTTAATGCCACATTTGCAGCACCACCCAAACGACTTTCTCGTTTTTCTATTTCAACAACTGGAACGGGTGCTTCAGGCGACATTCGGTGAATGCTTCCCCACATATACGCATCAATCATCGCGTCACCAATAATTAATACACGCTTAGTTTCAAATTGATAAAGAATATCGGAAATAGAATTCATTGAATTTTAATTTGGTCGCTCTCGGTTAGCTAATCCTTACAAATGAACAAAAAAAATCCCCTACCGTTAAGTAGGGGAGCTATAAAATTATGCTAATTGCTCGAGAGCAGTTTTAATTCTACTTACTGCTTCGACTAGTATCTCATCTGCTGCAGCGTAAGAAATACGCATACAATTTGGCGATCCAAATGCTTCACCAGTTACCGTAGCTACATTCGCTTCATTCAGTAAGTACATACAGAAATCGTTTGCATCAGCTACCGTAGTCCCATTGTACGATTTTCCGAAATAAGAAGAAACATCAGGGAAGATATAGAAAGCTCCTTGAGGGATACTCAATTTTAAACCGTCAATTTCTTGGAGCTTAGAGATCATTAAATCTCTTCTTCTAAGAAATGCTGCACGCATGTCTTTGGTGCAAATTGGATCTGCTAAAACAGCAGCTTCGGTAGCTTTTTGAGCAATAGAACAAGTTGCAGAAGTGGTTTGACCTTGCATTTTAGTACAAGCAGCTGCTAACCATTTTGGAGCACCTAAATAACCAACTCTCCAGCCAGTCATTGCAAAACCTTTAGAAACACCATTAACGGTTACAACGCGGTCTTTAATCGACTCAAATTGACCAATACTAACGTGTTCTCCTAAGAAGTTAATATGTTCGTATATCTCATCAGAGATAATGATGATTTCTGGATATTTTTCAAATACTTTAACTAATTCAGCTAATTCCTCACGACTGTAAACAGAGCCAGTAGGATTACAAGGTGTGCTGAATAAGAATGCTTTGGTCTTTGAGCTTATTGCTTCTTCAACTTGTTGAGCAGTAACTTTAAAGTCAGCATCTACTGTGGCTTCGATAACCACTGGTGTACCTTCTGCCATTTTTACCATTTGGAAATAACTTACCCAATATGGAGCTGGAACGATTATTTCGTCACCAGGATTTACGATAGCCAACATCAATTGTGCTAAAGTTTGTTTTGCTCCTGTAGAAGCTACAATTTCATCTGCAGCATAATCAAGATTATTATCTCTTTTGAACTTCGTCGAAATAGCATTTCTCAATTCACCTAAACCAGGAACTGGAGTGTAGTGAGAGAAGTTATCATCGATCGCTTTTTTTGCAGCCTCCTTAATGAAGTCTGGCGTATCGAAATCAGGTTCTCCTAAACTTAGTGAGATTACATCCACTCCATTGTCAATAAGTTCACGGCTTTTACGAGCCATAGCAATGGTTTGCGATTCTTCTAAACTTAGAATACGGTCTGATAAAATGTTCATTTTTTTGAGGTATATGGCTGATTAGCTTTTAACGAGCTGCAAATATATAAATTCGAGAAACGTAAAAGGTAAAACGTAAGAAGTAAATGAATTATAGAAGATTCAAATTTTTAACTTCTATAACTTCTTATTTCCTTTCTCTTGCATTTCTTTTCCTATTTTAGCTGAAATTTGTTGCTATGGATAATATTATTGAACAATTGGACTTCATTTTACCTGCAGTATTAGTGATGATGTTAGCGGTTTATATGTTGAATAAGGTTTTGAATCACGATCATACACGTAGAGTTTTTGAATACAAAAAATCTGCTGCTAAAGAAATGGTTCCTTTACGTGCTCAGGCTTATGAGCGGTTGACTTTGTTTTTGGAACGAATGCAGCCAACGAATCTTTTGGTTAGAGTTCAGCTTCCGAATATGAAGTCGATGAGTTTACACGCATCGTTAATACAAACGATTCGCAGTGAGTATGACCACAATATGTCTCAGCAAGTTTACATCTCTGATGAGGCTTGGGACTTAATTAATCAAGCTAAAGATCAGTTAATTGCTGTTATTAATAATCAAGTCACTTCAGTTGCCCCCAATTCTGATGCAACTGACTTAGGCAAGTTAATCATTGAAGCTTCACTAGAAGAGCATAAATGGTTAATAGATGATTCTTTAGCTAAATTAAAAGATGAGTTTAGAAAGAATTATTAACATTTAATTTAATCGTTTCTCATTGAGGATACTGAGCTTATCAAACTTCTATAAAGCTCCTGTTGGAGTTTTTTTTTAAAGAATTGAAACCAAAGGTGATATGTTGACTAACCTCGGAGGTCGTTTCGATTACCCTTGTGAAGTAAACCAATTTGGTTTTATGGGTAGAATGATTTCTGGTAAATTGACTATGAAATTCTAATACGACTTTACTTATTTAGAATTAAAGGCTGCCGTAAGGTGGCCTTTTTTTATTTTTAAGGTAAAAGGTAAAAGGTAAAAGGTAAAAGGTAAAAGGTAAAAGGTAAAAGGTAAAAGGTAAAAGGTAAAACTTTGAATCTTCAGCTTTTGATCTTCAATTTTTCCCGTAAAAAAAGCCATCACGAAAGTGATGGATAAGAGCTTGAACTAAATAAAAGCTTATATGTCTTCAAATTCTATATTGGTAAAGGTAGAAGCTTCTTCTGTTTGTTTTTCTGTGGTAGAATCAGTGTTATCTTCCTCTTTACCTTCAAAGTCAGAAATAACTTCTTCTCCTTTTTCATCAATGATGAATTTTGTTACATCGTCAAAAATATCCTTAAAACGAATAAAGTCCTCTTTGTAAAGGTAGATTTTATGCTTTTTGTAATAAGCAGAACCGTCTTCGTTTGTGTTCTTTTTACTCTCTGTGATAGTTAAATAATAATCGTCTGCTCGCGTAGATCTTACGTCAAAAAAGTAAGTTCTTCTACCTGCTCTCAAAATTTTAGAGAAGATTTCCTGCGATTTATTATCGTGTCCTTCCATAGTTCTTAATTCATTCTTTTATCAATCCCTCAAATCTTGTGAAAATTATTCTGAAATAAAAGGAAAAACACGAAAAGCTAGTTTATTCTTGAGCTTCAACCAATTGTTTCTCATAGATACGTGCGTATTCTCCATCAAAATGGATGAGTTCTTCATGACTTCCTTGTTCAATAATTTCACCTTTATCGAGTACGATGATTTGATCGGCATGTTTAAGTGAAGAGGCTCTATGTGAGATGATTATGCAGGATTTGTTTTGGCTCTGAGCTTTGATGTTTTGCAATATCAATTCTTCTGTTTCGGTATCTACAGCAGACAAGCAATCGTCGAATAACATTACTTTAGGCTTTCTGATTAATGCTCGCGCAATGGAGAGTCTTTGTTTTTGCCCACCCGAAAGGGTAATACCTCTTTCACCAATTACAGTTTCGAATTTTTCTTTAAACTGCCTGATATTATCATAAATCCCAGCAGCCTTCGCCGCATCTGTAATATCCTCTGCTTGGCTAGTTTGTGTACCAAATGCTATGTTGTTATAGATGGTGTCTGAGAATAAGAAAGCCTCTTGAGGCACGTATCCAATCGCATCTCTCAAGTCATTTAAATTGGAAGATTTAATGTTATTGTTTCCAATACAGATCTCCCCACTGTTCGGGTCGTTAATTCTACAAAGTAATTCTGCAAGCGTGCTTTTTCCAGAGCCAACTTTACCTATCACACCAAGGGTTTCACCTTGTTTTAGGGTAAACGAAACATTGTTTAAGGCTTTAATTCCAGTGTCGATATAAGTGAACGAAACATTGCTAAATTGAATATCTCCACTGATGTTACTGCGCTGAGTAGTTGGGTTTTCAATCTCTGGTTTTTCGTTTAAGAATTCATTGATACGTTCTTGCGAAGCTGCTGCTCTTTGAACCAATGAGGTGACCCATCCTAAAGAAGCAACAGGCCAAGTGAGCATATTTACATAGATAACAAAAGTTGCGATATCACCTACTTGAATACTTCCAGCAATTGCTTCTAAACCTCCAATGTATATAGTAAATAAAGTGCTTAAACCAATCAGTAAAATCATTAATGGAAAGAAGAGAGCATTTGCTTTTACGAGTGATAAATTCTTGTTTTTATAATCTTCTGCGGCTTCCATGAATTGATTCTGCGCAAAATCTTCTTGAACATATGATTTGATTACACGTATTCCCGAAAATGTTTCTTGACTTATACTCGAAAGTTTTGAGAGTTGTCTTTGAACAATTTCGCTTTTTTTGTTCATGATACTACTTACTTTGTAAATGGCGATCACTAAAAATGGTAGAGGACTTAAGGCGTAAAGCGTTAGTTTAGGGCTTATGCTCGCCATTTGAGGGATGATAAGCGAAATGCTAATGACTAAGTTGGTGGTGTAGAGGATTGCAGGCCCCATATACATCCGTACTTTGCTGACATCATCGCTTATTCGATTCATCAAATCCCCTGTTTTATTTCTTTTGTAGAAAGAAATGCTCAGCTTTTGGTAATGATTATAGATTTCGTTTTTCAGGTCGTATTCAATCATTCTCGACATCACAATGATGGTTTGACGCATGAAAAACATAAACAAGCCTTTGCAAATAGCAAACAATAAAACCAAAAAAGCGTAATAAGCTAATTGGTTTTTTATTATGCCCT